>JGI24890J29729_1000753_pt1 | contig 17841 bp, 26 predicted proteins | sample FreactcultureFD7_FD_29729 | JGI IMG/M metagenome (IMG submission 29729)
CGAAAGTTTATGCGCTCCCAGGGAATAACCAACTGCATCTTGTCCTTGTACTCTTTCATATAGTTGGTCCCCCACTTCTGGACGGGCATTAACAAAACAAATGGCTTTTTTAGCTCTTTAAGCCTTTTTAAAACTCGTGGTATTTCTGAGAATGGTGGGTTGCTCACTATGATGTCGCCAAAATCATTCTCAAAAAAATCAATATCCTCGTGAATAACCTGGAAACCCAGGTCCGTAAGGTGTCTCCCTGATTTTCCATCAAAATAGAAGGGCTCCCAGATGACCTTGTCCTTGGGAAGCAAGTGGGCTATGTTTCGCCATGCGTATTTGGGGGTTGCGTAATCGTCCTGAGTCACAAAGTGTTTTGGGGTAGAAGCCATTTAAAATCTTATAATGTTTTAATATGGATGAAGAATACGCTATGCAGTATACGCCCGTTATTTACAACTGGTGGAGGCATGCCACCCCGGCCCAGAGGGCCATAACCAATGACACTATCAGGTCTTTGAGGGAAAAACATCAAAGAGGTCAAACCGAGAATCAGCTTGTGGCGTGGGCCAGGGCTCAACCTGGAGGTATGCAACATCCACCTGCCTTTGTTCGAAGCCTCGTGAAACTTGCGGTTATGATGCCCCATGTCCCTCGCATAGGCGAATACCCAAAGGCTCGTCGGGCATATTAAAATATTCGTCTATTTTAATGGAAGATGCTTTATTGCATGCCCCCTTTTTTCAGCACAGATATGACGTCGCAACCCCGGCCCAAAAGAGACTTCTCGAACAAATGGTTAGTGAAATCGTAAATCTTCAAAACCAGGGCCAGACCATCGCACAGACTGTCGCCTACATTAACAACCAAAATTGGGGACATCTCTATACGAATAACTTTTGGACCACACTCGTTCGGTGGATCCATATGCGTCCGGCAGTCCCTGGGCGTAAAGAACGACGACGGGCCTATTAAGCCGGGTTATTAGGATAATGAATAATACCATACCCTGGGATATTGTGCCGAATATCAGTCCCGTGATGGAGCTTGATGGCGTGAAGCTGGTTCGTCCACATATGGGCCGCCGCAAATGTTCGAAAACGCTTAATAAGGTTCCCATCACCTTGAACGACGCCCACCCTCTCCCCGTCGGCCTCGTGCCGTGGTGTCAACTCCCGGATGGTGACCCCAGCCCACCAAGCGTTGAAAGCCTGTTCATTTCTAAATGTGGGGATTTCGGGAACCTTCCGCCCTGTGTTTGTCGCTATGACCTGAATCTCGTCTTGAGACACGCCCATTACTACCTACCATACATATAAATTGGAGGTGGAGCAACCATGGAGCCATACTGTGTGTCGTAGGCGTGCTTGACCGGAACATAGGTCTTTTCAAAAATACCCTTATCGATGGCATACTCACCACCGACACGCCTGTAGTCGCCCTTCTTGTGTCTGGGCTCCTCGTACTTTTCGGTCGTCAAAACCTCAAACTCGGTCGGCTCCGTGTGCTTCATCTGGACTTCAGTCGGCGAGACCTGTTTGTAATTTGCGTGAAAATGCTCGGGCTTGTTCGAATAAGGACTGCCGTGAATGTCGTACATGGTGTAGTGGCCGGCCTTGATCCGCTGACCCTTCTCGGGATGCTCCAGGTTATGGACGATGGTCTCGTGGCCCTTGGGATGCTCGAATTTGTATTTAATATCGGGGTTTTTGTAAGCCCTGAAAGTCATCTATACTGGATGGCTCACAAGATTATTTGGCATCGAAAGCGCCTCCCTGTCCTCAGCCTCCGTGTCTCTTAGGCATTTAAAACCAAAAAAGGAAACCTCCTTGCACCGACTCTTGAGACAGGCATTGACCCCGACCCCTATGACCCCGGCCAATATGCCCGCCATCGTCAAAAAAAACGCACTATCAAAGGTATTGTACCAAGCCATGATATTCAGGGAGAAAAATAACTTAAAGCGTTATTCTAAAATAAAAATAATAAAAGAAAATAAGAGATGCCGTGCGGTTCCCAGGGATGCCGAATGAAGAATGGCTCGAATGAGTTTTGCGTTCATCACAGGCCCGACTCGGACTTCCCAGAGTGTTCTATTTGCCTGAAGGCCATCCGGCGCACGAAGGATACACTCGACTGCCACCATAGCTTTCACCGGCGCTGTATCGACTATTGGGCCGAACGCTCAAACACATGCCCTTTGTGTCGTGTGCCATTCAGGACCGAGACGATTGAAGAGCCTTGGATCAATGTCCTTGGAGATACAATCAGGGAACAAATTGATAGGGCCGTCATGGACCTTAACAGGGGGGCTGGCGCCGTAGACATCCACATACAATTTAATCTACCGGAATAATATATGGCTTTGACATTTCTATTGTCAGATTTTCCAAACAGATCTATAACATACGGACCAGCTTTCGGGGGGAGAGGAAATTTTGCAATTTATCTTCTCGTAGCCGACGATGGAACCACATGGTTCTCTGTAAATTTCGGGGCTAATTGGCGAAATGAGACTTTAGCTATGGGAGCACTTCCAGGCGGTACTTATATTACGACATATAATACAGTTTCTCAAAAATTCATTACAATTAATCATAATGATGGAACAAATTATAGTTCAACTTTCCCCTTCCCCCCTGCTCGATGGGTCCAGGGGGAGACTCTTAATGTAGGCTTAAATGAGGTTTTATACTGTGTTCTTGGAACAACTTATTTTATTAGTCAAGATCCAGATACTGGGGCTAATATCTTGAGTGCTTCAACGGATGATGGCGCTTCATGGACTCCGCTTCAATTTGCAGATGGAACAGATTCATCTACTTTTCATGCATATGCGACAAATGGGATAAACCAACATGTGTTAGTCGGCGACGATGTAACCTTCTTTTCACCTGATGGAATAAATTGGCAGAGCGAAACAATACCTAGTGGTAGTTACAACACAGTCTCTTGGGCGAATGGTTTATTCATAGCAGGTGCGATCGGAGAACAAACATTCACATCGACAGACGGCATAAACTGGTTTCGGGGAGAAGCTATATTTTCAACTTATAGTGCATCAACGCTCGATACATTTTGTTTTGGAGGACCATTCGGTGAAACAAGTGGCGTAGTTTCTGGAGATGGAACTGGAAAAGGCCCCTTCGTGAGTGATGTATTTCCGGCGTGGCCAGTGCGTCCAATTGCCATCAACTCAAGTCCTGTAAATTTTGTAAGTTGTTGTAGTGATGATTCTACTACAAGCATTAGATATACGGCAATCCCTCCCCCAATAGTTATTGATTCGGTCGTAGTCAACGTAACCTCTGTGACAATTACATGGTCGGGCGGGTGGGGAACTGAAGTAATTATAGAATATTCTGAATCCAGTGTAATTTCTACAGGATCCACCGCCGTTTCTGGATCGTACACAATTACGGGTCTTCAACCAAATACAGACTATGAATTTTCTATTTATAATTACGCAGAATACTTAGCATACGGATCTTTCACAACAGGATCGGGCATCTCTTTCGGCCTCGGCTGGTTGTTTGCGCCTTAATAGTTAAAAAAATAATATTTATATAGTTTATAAATGAGTTACTACAACAAGGTTGCCCCAGGCCACGAGCATCCCAACTCCTGGTACATCCAGCGCCAGCGGTGCTACGAGCGCATCATCGCCACCAAGAAGCCCCCGACCCAGAAGACCATCGACAAGTATGACATTCAGTTTGATGCCCAGGGCCGTGTCATCATTCCGAAGGATCTTGCCAAACCCAAGTTAGAGCTGAAGATCGCTCCTAAGGTAATGAGTGCCCAGGAGAGCTACGAGTGGCTCATGGCCAACCACAAGATCAAGGGTGAGCCCCCGAAGGCGGATATTGCCAAAAAGTACAAGCAGTTGGCCTCAATCATCGAGGTGGCCGGGGGCGACAAGGGCAACATCGTTCCGACCCTTGAGAAACCCGAGCAGTTGCTGGAGGCTCTCAAGAATAAGTACGACAACCCAGAGACTCTGAAACAGAAGTGGCAGGTTGTCTCGACCCATGTCAATCACGGCCCGGCCGTCTCTGGGGACAAGGAACTTATTCACAAGTATAACATAATTTTTAATGATTTGCTCCAGAAGACCAAGGAGGCGACGAGCAATCGTCTCAAGGATGAAAAGGTTTACCGCTGGGACAAGGTCCTTGAGGCGACCGACAAGCTCGACCCCCTACACCACTTCTTCTTCCGCCTTTTTGACGAGATCCCGATCCGTACAGAATTTGGTCACCAGGTCCCGGTTGTTCATCAGGTAAGCGACGAGCCTGGCCAGAGCAACTTCGTGCTGGACCGTGGTGGTCATATGGTGGAGTTCCACCTCCGTGAGTGGAAAACCAAGAGTGGTCGCTATGCCGATGAGATCGTCTACAAGTTTAGTCCGAAACTCGTCGATCTCTTCAGACGGCGATTTCCCGAGGGCGTCTCGCACCTCCTGTTGCCAGGGGTCGGGAATTGGGGCGAATGGGTCCAGGAGGGTCTGACCAAGGCCGGTTTCCCGAACTTTCCCTACGGATCGCATAAGTCGCCTGTAAAGGAGGTTGCTTCGGCCCTTCGCAAGACTCTGGCAACCTTTAGGAACTCGCCGTTCAACAAAGACCGGCCGAGGGGAGCAGAACTCGCACAGCTGATGCTTCATGACCATGGTACGAGCATGCAAGTGTATCGTCATGATGACTTTCTTACTTAACCGTGGTGAACTTTATAAAGCCGTTCAATCTCATCCTGACGCTCCTCAGGGTCCATCTTGTTGAGTTTCTTCTCACGCTTTTCATGGCCCGTCGCCGTCTGCCGACCCCTATTGTACTTCTCCATGTCATTGTACTTCTGGTCTTCAATCTGGTGCAAAAGCCGAACCTGGGCCTCGGCATGAGGGAGGGTCGCATTATGCGCATGGACCTGGCCCGTCTTGAGATTGACGACCTGGTAAGTTTTTGTTCCGTGATTATGTTCTATTGCGTAAGGCATCTTACTTTGACATGAGCTTAGAAAAATGCTTGACGAGATGGGCCGGCACAACCATCTCGCCCTTGTGGAGGTGATGGAGCATAGTCTTCTCGACCATCCCACCCTCCTTCATGCTGGGAGCCTTTGTGAGCTGAGTCCCGGCTGGAAGCAACTGACGAATACCTCCCGGACCCACCTTCGTTGGCTTCTTCGGGACTGCGCCCGGCCCCTTTGGCCTCACCACCAAATGCTCGCTGTTTGCTGCGATCTTTTTGAAAATACCCATTTTATATTATTACAAAAGAAAATTATTTAGTAGCCACGAGAGCTAAACATCATATTCATCATCTGCTCTCGGCGCAGACGATTCATCTGGTCCTGAAGGTGCGCCCTAGAAATTTGTTCCTCTGGGGCCCGGGCCTTGGGAGCCTTGGGTCGCTTGATGTACTCAATTTCCTCCTCGGATGATGACGAGGGATCGACATACACAACCTTCTTCTCCTTCTTGGGCTTCGGTACTAGGGGTTCCACCTTGGGCTCGCCATTCAGGGCCAACATACGATCCTCGACCTGTTTCTTTTTGGTCTCAAGTTCAAGCTTGGCAAGCGCCTTCTCCTTGGTCTTGAGATCAGCCTTTTCCTTACGGGTGACCAAAGCCAATTCCCGGGCCTTTTGCAATTGCACTAACCTTTCTGGTGACAATTCCTTCTTTTTTACTTCTATCGTTGTCTGTTCCTGACTATCCATTTCTATAGCCTGAGAAAAAAGTCAAGGGCTACTTTTTCCCAAGGAGCCCGCCACTCTCGGCCGATTTAAACACATTTGCTCCAGCCTTCCCGGCCTCATAGACTCCCTTGACACCACCGATCAAATCCTTGTTCGCAATAGCCTGACCGATCTTGACACCAGCCTTGTTCGCCTCGGCCAAACCCCCACCAATGATGGGGATCTTGCTCAAGTGAGACTGTATGACCTCGGGAGTAAACTCATGAACGACAGTCTTGCCGATCTTCTTTCCGGCATCCTTAATGCCACCGCCAATCTTCTTAAAAAATTTACCGATGCCCATCTTTACTAGTCATCAAACAAATTATTTCCGCCGTAATAGTCCAAGGTTCCTTCGTGAAGCTGATCCTCGGTCTCCTGGACTCCCCCGCTCGTGTCGGGCGCTTGATCCCCGTCTTGGACATCCTCGGGCTCGGGCTCTTCAGGCTGGGCATCTTGGTGGTGCTGGTCATTTTGAATCAGGAGCAGTTTCTGGTAGTGCAGACTCTGACGCATGAGTTTCATCTGTTCGACAATATCATCGACCAGGAAATCCACACGGATGGCCAGGGTATAGTCTGCGACCATGAGCAGGGCATCGTAGGCCGGGGTCAGCGTTCTGTACCTGATGGTCCCGAGCTTTCCACCCTTCGAGGGAGACTGCCAAGTCCAAGCCTCCGTGTCCTGGGGCGTGTAGACTATGGGGTCGAAGGGCTCGGCCAGGGCTGGTATATAGGCAAAGGTTGGCGTATAGTTCAAGTAGCCCGTCTTGATGTCAAAGGCTACATTCTTTGGTGGGACGCTCATTTCCAGGACAATATTCTGGAGTTTGCCACGGATCGGGGCGCATGTGCTGTCGATGGTTCCGTTGGCCGGAAAGGTGAATGTGATGGGAACCTCCAGGGGGTTGATGGAGGCGATAGTCGTGTAGTTGCCCCCGGGGTTAAAGCCGAGCAAGAGCGCCCCATTCAACTTTGAGTAATTTGGGGACGACCCCTCAAAGGACAGATCGAACGAGACGGCCGTATTGTTCGTAAATTTGACTCGATATTGGGGTTGGACATTGTCGTTGTAGCCCGGGTAATCGAGCGAGGGGCTCGTCAGCAGGTACTGCCAAGAAACGCCCGTAAGTGTCGTATAGGGACCGCCTGGCAAAATAACTTGATTCAAAAGACTACAAAAGTTGTCCAAGTTGTTGTCAGGGGTGCAAAAACCGATGGGCAAGAAATACACCTGGCCATTGATATTAAAGGCGTTGTTGTACCGGTTCGTCCAGTAGAAGTAATTGTAGGTGCTAAAGGAGACCAGGGACATGCGAACCAGTTCATCGGCATGGACAGGTACGAAATTGTTAGGCCATGTGACCGTAAAGTTCCCTATATTCTCGCCGTCATTTCGATCGAGGCTATTGATGTACTGAACCTGGGACCGCAGGACTCTCATCTACTAATGCTTTCCCTTTTTAATTTTAAATTTGGTCTTAATGGGCTTGCGGTATGCCACCTCCGTCTGAGTACCTTCTTCGGCTGTTTCAGGCGGCGCCTCTGTCTGAGTTCCCTCTTCGGCCGTTTCAGGCGGGCTTTCCTCCTCGGGCGGGGCTTCCTCCTCGGGTGAGGCTTCGGGTTCGGTTGTGGCAGCACCACCAGGTTCTTCATCGGGCAAAGGGGTTTTTTCAGGGGTCGGGCCCACAATACCAGGCGGAGCCACCGGGGTATTTGAGGGAATGCCAGCCGGGCCAAAGATTGAGACCGGAACCATCTTTCCGGCATTATTTGTAATGAGCTCATTCTGCTTATCAAGTTTCTTGGTCACGGCATCTCTGGACTCCTCCAGGTCCTTGATTTTTGCTTGTAAATCGGCAATCTGTGCCTGGTAGTAAGCACTCGGCCCCCTGAGCAACTCTCGCCGTTGAATAAAAGCAACAAGCCCCTGCTTTTCCTTGATGGCATTTGAGAAACGGGTCGTCGTCGCATAGCCCTGACGCTCCAAGGCAGTCTGCTTGTTGATAGTCCCAGTAAACTTCCCCAGCTTGGACCCGTAGGCAATTGGACTGGAAAACAATTCATTCGAATTCTTTCCACACTTGGGGCAACTGCACCCATATTTGCACGGAGCCATTTACTAAAGGGAAACATTTGTTTCCCGCCGAGTTTATTTAAAAATATTTTCTATACATAATATATAATATGGTTCTAGACAAGGGAAAGAGTGAGTTTGATTGCATCGATGACGCAGTTGAGTATTTTGAGAAGATTTACGAGGGTCTGCCCAAGTCCATTATTCAGGACGCTATTGAGTACTGTGTGAAGAACCCCGAGAAATACCCAGAGGGCTGGAAGGAGATCAATCTCAAGAAGGTTCCCAAGGTGAAGAAGCCGATCGAGAAGGTCATTGAGGGGGCTGTGGAGATTTTCGATAGTCCGGACGACCCCAGGGTAAAGGTCATCAAGCACAGGGAGGGAGCCACACTCATCACGGCCGAGGAGGCGGTGGAACTTCAGGCTAAAATTAACGAGGCCATCGCCCAGCAGGAGAGGGATGCGGATGCCAAGAAAAAGCGGGACGATTTGGATGAGAAATTCAGGGCGGCCAAGGAACGGGTGGCCCGCAAAAAATAAATATCTGGTAATAACAAAATGGATCTTTTCAGTCAGTCTCTTGTCATTCCCCAGAATCTTCGGTTCTACCTTCACCGCCTGGCGGACAACGCTCAGCCCAGCACGAACATCCTTCGTGTGAATGCCCTGAACAGCACCAGCGCCGGATCAGGCGGTCTCATCATTGTTCGTCTGCCCATGGCCCTGGTGGATCTCAACTCTTTCGCCATGCACTTCGAGACCAATGTGACCGACGGTGCCATCACCAGCTCCCGCCCGGCCGATATTCTGGACCAGGGTTTCCGTGGAATTCTGCCCAAGGGAATTGAGGGTCTCATCAGCCGTCTGGAGGTGAGCGTGAATGGCCTCGGCCTGCTCAACCTGCAGCAGTACAACCTGCTTTTCTCTCTGCTCAAGGAGAGCCACCTGCACCTGGACAAGTCCCTGTCCCGGACCCAGCTCCAGAACGAGAAGGACACGGTGCCCCTGTATGCCCCGAGCGCTACGGCCCCTTCCAGCACGGCCTCTGGCTATACCCCGGCCGTGGGTGTCATCACTTCCAGCACGGAGGTTGTGCCCATCCACATTTCCAACTGGTATGTGGAGGCTTTCGGTCTTAACACGGCCAATGTCATCTGCGAGACGACCACCTCCGAGCCTGTGCCCTGCACCAACAACGGCGTCTACGAGCTCAACTACGCTCCCACGGCCACCTTCTTCGGTCTGGGTGCTACAGGTGCCACCGCTCTGGCTGGCAAGCCCAGCATCATCAGCGTGAACCCGGTGTCGGTCGCTTACCAGACGACCAAGGGTGGTTTCCCGGGCACTTTCGTGAACCGGATCACCCTGCAGTATGCCCTGACCGGTGGCGGAACTTTTACCCAGGTGACGACCTCGTCTTCTGCGGTGGGTGCCCTGAGTGCTTCGGCCGGGCACCCCTGCCCGACCCCTTTCACTATGTATGCCACGGTGGCGCAGCCCTCCAACACGGCTCCTCCCCGTCTGGTGCCCAACAACAACAACTTCCACTCCATCCACGATTGGCTGTCCTTCTTCAAGGCTCAGCCCGAGTGGGTCCAGACCCAGATGCTCGGCGAGGTTGAGGTTCGTATTACCCTGGCTGGCAACGAGGTCCTGGGTATTTCCCACCCGGCCATCTCCTTCGACACCAGCTCCACGACTCAGTTCTCTGGCTGGCAGGTCACCTCCCTGCCGGACTTTAGCCTGCAGAACATTTACTTCAGCATCCGGACTTGCTCCTTCGACAACAACTTCGTGGATGACATGCTCCACCACAAGCTGTCCAGCGGTGGCGAGATTGAAATCCCCTACGACAACTACTTCAACATCAACCAGATTCAGTCTGGTGGTTCTTCCCAGACTCGTTTCTCGGTGAATACCCAGTCCCTGAACAAGTGTGTGTCGGTGAACCGCCCGGCCAACTTTAGCGCCTTTTACAATAACCTCTGCAATGTGCCGTCCGGTATGGGTGCCCAGTCCCAGGATCGCGTGGGTATGGTTCACAAGACTCCCTTCTTCTCTACGACTGCCTCGAACCCCTCTGGAGCAACCTACGGCATCGGGGGTGTCGGTGCCAACCCCTCCTCTTTCAACTTCTGGCAGTACCAGATCAACAACGCCTTCATCCCCAACTTCAAGATTAGCCCAGTCAACACTTTCTTCTACAACCAGGAGATGTACGATATGCACAACGACTGGGCTTCGGGCCAATGCTCCACGACCCCCTCAGTCTACCTGAACTCTGGGTTCCAGATGGGGGTGGCGCTGGACTTTATGGACTCTGAGATCCCCCGCCTCGTCTCGGGCGTGGATACTCGTGGTGCCGTCTCCGTGGCGTACCTGAACCAGGACAACAACAACCAGAACGACCGCACGGACATCTTCACCTGCTTCACCAGCATTCTGCGGGTGGGTGCCAACCAGCAGATCCAGGTCGTGTATTAAAAAATATAGTCATAAAATATACAAGAAAAGATGCCAAAATACAAGGTTTACCTGTTGGCCAACCACAAAATTGTGCTTACAGAAGGTCTGAGACATAATGGTGCAATATTTCTTAATTGGGAGAATTGTTTAATGAAAGATAAGGCTATGTACCAGAAGTGGTATAATGACAACTACAGAGCAGGAGGATTAAATCAAATTCGTCGTCTTCAGTAAAAAAACTTCCCTTATAGTAAATGCCCGAGTCTATCGCAAAATATAACGAAGTCCGCATGATGAACCCAATGCTCCAGGCGACCGAGCCCTTCAAGATGTTCAAGGGCTACAGGGAGCCCAATCACTTTTCCAAAGTTTCCGTCCCGACCGGCTCGAAGTATGGTGCCATCGGTATGGCCCGTGCGGTGGGTCCGTGCCGATTTCATGGGGTCCTTAAGCAGAAGCCCCTCATGCGTGATCCGGATATTCGTCTCTGGAACCGCATCCAGGGCATGGTCATTGACGACACACTCCAGGGCCAGCAAATGTATGATGCCCGATGGGGAATGCCCAGGTTCTCAAAAAATATATCTCTGTAGAATATAAATGGCGAACATTACGAATTTTACTTTTCAAGGAGCAGTCAATGGAGGAGGCTTCGGGTGGTCTTCTTATTCTTTCCGTCCGCCTTCGGACGCATGGGCTTTTCAAATTACTGTGACTGGTCCTAGCGGTTATAGTGAGACTTTAATTCAAAGTTTTACAGATGATTCACATAGATCACCGGATGTTTCTTTTGATTATCAAGGAACAGCGGTTGTAAAGGGCGCACCTTATAATGTAATTGCTACATATACGGCATCTATTACATTCAGTACAGTTGTCCCACCAGGGACTCCTGTATTTTCTTCTACGCCCGTGACGACAACATTTGTTTTGAACGATAGTACTGCTCAACTCATGATGGATCCTAATTATTATACAGATATTAAATACTTTAGTGTTTTTTACTCTTGTTGGCCCAGTTATAGCGGTACTGGAACTATTAGGATCCAGGGTGCAAATGGTGTTGATATAACTGATGATCTCGTCATGCCAGATGATCGTATTACTGTCAAAGATTGGGGAAATGGCGTTGTTCAGCCCGGTGTTCTATATACGATTACGCTGACAGTTTCTGCTCATGCTTTCCCAATTGTAAGGACTTTTTATGGTCCTCTTGGTGTAAATACTTTTGGAACTCCGACTATTGGCCCAACAAGTGTCACTCTTCCTTGGACTGATGCGATAGGTTCTGGAGTTTCTGCTTCTAATGCTTTTACGACTTGTGCCCTTTATAATCAGGATACTGATGCGTGGATTGAGATAAAAAAGGTTGCGATTGGTACTCAAACCTACACGAAGACTGGTCTTGACAACAATACCTCATATCAACTATATTGTTGGCCTATGAATAGTTCTGGTTTTGAAGGTCAAAATACAGGTGATCATTCCATTACTTTCGTAACTGGCGGGACTGCAACCAGTGCCAATTTTGGAATCAACGGCTGGTTTTATTCTCCCGTAGGTAATTAGATGAAGACGGTTCGTATCAAGGATCCGGACTTTCAAATAAAACTTCCTAAAAAATCCGCTTTTGCTATAGAGACCCCAGAGCACCAGTTCAAGATGCACCAGCTTTCGGCGGTGGTCGCATCCCGTGGCTCGGGCAAGTCCGTCATCGTCTCTTCGCTCCTCCAGGGGCTGAAGAATCAAGGATGTATGGACCGGGTCTTTATCATTAGCCCAACGATTGCGTCAAATAGACCAATATTTGACCCGCTCGGGATTGATGAAGAGGACGAGTACCACAACCCCAACGGCGAGTCCGTGGCCGATGTCATCCGCAAGGTGAATGAGGAGCAGGACGAGTGGGAAGAGTACGAGATCCAAATGAAGGTTTATAAAGTTCTCCAGAAGTTGCTTTCGAACCAAAAGGTGCGCCTGGACGACATCCCGCCCGAGTACCTTGAGATGGCTCTCCAGGGCGGCTACTTGAACAAGCCCCCGGCCTCAAAGTATGGACACCGGCCGGTCCTCGGTCTCATTATCGACGATTGCCAGGGAACACCCCTCTATGTACAGTCGGCCAAGAATCCCCTCATCAACTTGTTGCTTCGGCATCGCCATGTGGGCCGGGGTCTCGGTCTTTCCGTGTGGCTCATGGCCCAGTCCTACAACAGTCCTTCGGGCATTCCTCGGTCGGTCCGCCAGAACCTGACGACCCTGTTTTTGGGCCGGCAGAAGAACGAGGATGTCGTGAAGCAGATTGCGGAGGAGCTCGGCGGGTCCATTAACAAGGAGGGTTTTATGAAGATTTTCAACGAGTGTCATAAGCACGACAACCCACACGACTTCTTGGTAATTGACTTTCACCCTAAGGATTCAGCAAAGCAGTTTAGAAAAAATCTCAATGAATATATAATAGCATGACGACCTTTGCATATGACACTTATTATACGATTAATGATACAGACGGGATTACTTTTACTTTTACAGATAGAATTGATGGATTGCCTGACCCGGGTTCTACAGTATGGTGGATTTGGGATGATGGGCAAATTCGTGAAGGGCATACATTTGACAATGGAGTAGAAATTTCGCAGGATTATTATCCTTATGATCAGAGCAATTTTGTTAGAGATGTTACACAAGCCAAGGCGCAGCTTTTTGATTTCCGATATGGCGCACCTTATTCTTGTCAGCTGTCCGGTGATATTTACATGTTTGCCGGGACGCAAGTTCAACCGCCCATAGGAACACAAGTTCAATATACTCTAAGCACCCCGGGTATTGTTTATAACGGTACAGTAGATAGTGACGGCGGAATAAATATTAATCCCGGACTTCCACCCGACACAGAGATAGTTCCATATATCATTTTTGTAGAAGCCAACGAGACTATAAATGCTATTTCGGGCGCAAGTGTTGATGCCATCGGTCTTCAATGGGATGGAACGAGTGGCCCACCTTTCAACCTTCTAGGGTACGACTCTGACGACAATCAAGTATTTAGTGTTATAACGGAAAAATCAAACTATGTGGTCACTCCTCTCGATGGTATTATCAAAGATAAAACATATAATTTCACCGTAAATAATAGTATACCTACGACACTCCCTGTTTCGACATATAGTATTCTGCTTCAGCTTGTGAGTACTGGTGTAGGAATTGGTAATAGGATCGCACGATTTGAAATAACTGACAATTTTGGTTTTGATCTTCTTTCTCTGTGGAAAGTTGGAGATGTTGATCCTGTGACAACTTTCTCTGGCGGAGGTCCATATTTTTATAATGTAAATTTTTCAGGGGACGCATCATATTATGTAACTTCGGAAACATCGGTCGTCAGTAATATTATCAAACTAACTCCTTCTGTGATTATAGAAATTGAGTCACTTAGTTCGACTCAAGCTCAGATTACATGGGGGGGAACACCTCCCTTTACTTTGTATGGAGGTCCAGATGGGCATATAGAAACAGCAGACTTCGAATATTCATTTACAAATCTTGAATCAGAAAGCGAGTATATTTTTCATGTTGAAGATAGTATAGGAACAACTAGCAATGATCTTTTGATTTTGACACCTGCGCTCCCTATCACAATTACTATTGGGGGTCTTGGGCCGACCAGTCTGCTCTTTTCTTGGACGAATGGATTGGGCCCTTTCCGTGCAGATCTGAGTGGTACTGGTTATACAAATATAACGAGCCCTTATCTCATTACGGGTCTTACGCCCGATACAGATTATGCGCTCACGGTCTATGACGTCAATAATTCACCGAGCCAGACTCTTTTGCTCCACACCCCTCTGGCCGTCCCGCCAGTCAGTTCGGTCCAGTTTGGAATGACTTGGTTTTTTTCTCCGTAAGTATTAATAATGATTCACCCGATGAGAATGCACGCTCGTGAGAATAAGGAAATTACCCCAGACGAGAAGGTGGTCCTGGCCTCTATGATTAAGATGTCCAAGATGCTCAAGCTTGAGCGGGGCGATCACCACTTTTACCCGCCCCAGCGTCTTGTTATTCAGAATTACAAAACTGCCTCGGTCAGCGGGACCAATCTTGATTTCACGGTCAATGTCCCCATCAAGTTTATTCAGTCTCTTCACCCGACCAAAACTATGGTTCAGGTGGAATATGCCAACATGGATGAGGTTGGACACGATCCTTTTCATTACACAATTAGTCTCCCAGATATTCCTTCGGCTAAGGATTGGTTTGTGAATTACAATGGCACAACCAGCGTATATAAGACTGAACCCTCGTCCGTTATTTGGTCCGGTCTATCGACCAAGAGCGATACGACCTATTACACTTTTATGCCGGGCGTTAATCCAGTCAATACGAATCAGGCCGGCTTTCCTATTACGGATCTCAACTATCTCAACAACAACTATATCAATATTCGTGTTAAGTCCAGGGACAATGTGACTCTTACGACACCGATATTTGATTTGACTCTGGTATTCTACACTTACTCAGGCCTTGAAGATTAATTTGTATTCTAATGGTAAATGCGCTTCCCAGCACCGCCCCTCAAGGTCAAGGAGCCCAAGACTGTCGCCCACACCTTCACGACACCCTCTTATGCCGCCATTCCCAAGTATGGTGATGTTTTCGGTAAGCATTACATCCCGTCCGGTGTCGATGTACCAAAACTTAATGTTTCTTAAATATATATGGGAGTATTTGATCTCGTCAAAAAAGGAGCAAAAGTTATAGGCGAGGCAAAAAACCTGGCCCGTAAGGCACTCGGGGGCGGTCCCTCAGCCCCCGTCGCTCTATGGAACGCCCTCAAGGCTATTCCTGACCTTGAGCGTTTTGTCGGCGAAACCAAGAAACTCGTCGAGCGTTTGGGCGACAAAGAAATCAAGTCAATCATTTCGTGCCGCGTTCCTCTCTCAGGGGCTCTTAACGGATTGCTCAACACCGTCCGCTTTGACAACAGAGATGTAGATAAGTTTTTCCATTTGTTTTTGAGAATTCACTTGACGGATGGGACGCATATAATTTTCGAAAAGAATGAGCGTCCCATGATGTCTATGGGTGATGGCCCCCGAAACGAAGAGACGACCCGGAATATATCCGTCAGCCCGGGTTTGACTCTCGCCGAGATGATTAAGAATGGTATTCGGCACGCAGGGGCAAATTCATATTTCGTCTATGATCCCTTCCACCACAACTGCCAGCACTTCCAGATTGCCAACTTGGCCGGAAGTCCTCAAATTCATATGACGGCCGAGGACCGCAAGTGGATAGACCAGGATGTACGGGATATTGCGCAGTCCGTGCCAGCCTGGGCCAAGTCTTCTTCGGCGCAGATTATTCAGCTCTTTGCCAAGCTGTCTGGTCGGGCCGTTTAATTTGTAAGTTAATATAAAATGCACCCTATGAACCAGAAGGCGTACGATTATGTCTCGGCGGGTCTCGAGCAGTTCGATCACCCAGATGATGCCGTGGCTCACCCTGATATTTTGCGACAGGAACTTATTGACAAGATTGATTCCGTCTTGGCTCCTCATCCTGTAAATACGCCTGTGGCTCCTCGACCTTTTCAGCCCGTTACGGCCCCGCCCCAAGCTCCTATGGCTCCTGCCCCTCAGTAGTCCGTAAACCCGGGCTTTTTACGGACACCCGTATAACCAGAGGCAACCTCACCTCCAATACGAACATTCTTGGGTTTTCCAAACCCCCAGTCGGCCATGCGACCCGCAAGCTTCCGGGGCGCAATATGAAACTCTTGGGTCAGTTCCTTGGAGAAGACTTTCCCGTCTGTATATTTCTCATAAGAATTGAAGAATGCCTTCTTGAAGTCATCTTGGTCCGCAATAGTCTCTCGAGACGCAATAATAATACTGTTAGGCACAGAAATCTGGCGAAGAGGCTCGTTTATCATAATCCATATTAAGGCATCTGGAGAGTTTATAACTAGTTTCGCAAGATCGTCATCCGCACGATAAACCTGCTCTTCTGGATTATCATCTACGCCCTGTAAATACCTCGTATTGCTCTCGAGTTGCCGAAGTCGCCTGTCCATGAACCCCTCCTCACATTCACTAAACTTTGGAATATCATTCGCAAGGACATGAACCTTTGCGAACGAATAGAATGTCTCAACCTCCTTGTAAAGATCACGGCACGAAATAGGGTCGCCACCAGTAATCTTTTTAATGAGAGACATATCCATCATCATACCCTTTCCGGGCTCGCTCACATAGACGATGCGCTTGTTTCGCAGGATGGTCAGTTGGGGGCTGGCTCCGGCCGGGTTTGGGTTTTTTGAGACCGTGATGTGGTCCCCGCTCATAGTGCCGACATATTGACCGAATGCGTTTGTGAAAGCCTCGCATCGCTTGGACTTGCCGTTTGCGCCTAATCCAGTCTCAATCGTCATGGTGTCTCGACCGAGACCGAAAATAGCCTTCATCATATCCTGGCGGAGCCAATCAGCCACACCAGGTTCTGGAAAGGGTTGGGTAAAATGAAACTTATCTACGAGTTCGACATTCTCAGGTTTCTCATTTGGAATATCATGGGGAACAGAATACACGAAATATATGTCCGGGGTGAATTCTAATTTACAATTGTTTTGCTTGTCCCAGATGGCATCACGGAAGTGGAGCTTGCCTATGGACCTTGATCGGGCCTCGTGAAAAAAGTAAGCGTCGTCAGGGAACTTGGAGAATATGGCCCACATGGCTTGGAGGGCGCTCGTCTTCTCAGAATACTTTTCGAGTTGGGTCGCTTGGGCCAGTCGTGTGAATGCGCCAAAGTTGTTTTCGGTCCAGAGACCCGTATCGGGGTCATAGACCATCTTGACATTTCCACGCATCTTCAAATAGCCAGGAAACTTGGTCGCAATTGCGTCGAGGGCTGATATGTCCGTGTGCTCCTCCTCCTTCGCCTTCTGTGAACTCTGCTCAAAGACCATAGAGTCTTCGCCATTTCCATGAATGAAATAGTCGCTGTAATGTCCGCCGGTCGTCTTCCAGTTTTTGAGTTCGAAGACTTGATTCAATTTATAAATATCTTCATCAAATCCTTTGGGAACAAGCTTTTTGAGTTTCTTGAAATCCAGAGCCATGTAGCCCCGAACGATGATACGCACCTTGGTTTCGTAATAGTCCAATATGTTTTCAGTTTTTTGAAGTATGCTGTATTTGGCTCGCTCGGCTGAGCCCACAGACTTTTCAACAACCTCTTCAACTTTTTTAAGATTATTGTTGATGAGGAGATCGGTCGCAGTTGGTTCCCTATTAGTTCGCACAGTATATTGGAAATATGGGCGCTTATATTCCTTTTCGTTCAAAATTTCTTTTGGGTCGGGGGTCGTCCTGAGGTATTCATCAATATCTTTCAGGTTTGAGAATTTACGAGCAGTATTCACAGAGGTCCCGAGAACCACGGGATAGTCAAGATTGTCCGCCTCCATATACACTCTACGCAATATTTTTTTATCTACCAAAAGTCGCACCCCCAAGTGTTAGGCGTTATGTATGATTAAGCAGTTGGTAGAATGTCTCTATATACT
>JGI24890J29729_1000754_pt1 | contig 17806 bp, 28 predicted proteins | sample FreactcultureFD7_FD_29729 | JGI IMG/M metagenome (IMG submission 29729)
CCAGGTAACCTTTCTTAACATTCAGAAGTACATCAACCGCCACTATATCAAGGAGGAGGCTGCCGTACCAGCCGTTCCTGTAGTAGAGAAGAAGAAGGTGATTCTGAAGAAGAAGTGAGGTCCAAGGCTCGCCTTGTCACTTAGAAATAATTATGTCTTGTAATATAAATGGAAAAGTTGACTAAAATACGTATTGAAACTCTCGTGGGTACAAAGATTAAGGATCTAAATTTGTACATACGGGCTCTTACACATAAATCAGCACTGAAGAAATATGAACATCTAACAGATGACTATGAGACTCTAGAATTTATGGGTGATTCGGTACTTGGATTTGTAATAACCAAATGGCTCTTTGATAAGTATCACGGTGAAAATGAAGGGTTTCTGACACGTGCCAGAACAAAAATTGTACGAAGTGAAACACTCGCCGGCTTTGCAAAACAGCTTGGTCTCGGAGAGTTGATCATCATGGATGATAAGGGTATTCGAAATGGCTGGAACTACAACCCCAAGATTATGGAGGATTGCTTTGAGGCTCTTATAGGTGCTATATATCTTGATCTTGGTATGATTCAGGTGAAGAATTTCATCCTCAATATAATTGAAGCTGCAAATGTATCTCTAGTAGATGACAACTACAAGGATCAGGTGATGAGATATTGTCAGGCTATGAAACATCATGCGCCAGAGTATATCGTTCACACAATGGATCAAGGATACTTTGTCATACATATCAAGTTGAATGGAGTTGTATGTGGACAAGGAATGGCTTCAAATAAGAAGCAAGCTGAACAAAATGCCGCCTTGATGGCACTTAAGACTATGAACCTCAATATACCTAGCTATGCATCCAAAGGTCCAGATGCTTATTAATCAAAAGTATGATGATCAGAAATCAGAGGCGTGGTTAGCTCTCAGAGGTACAATGCTTACAGCCTCTGATGTCGCCACAGCCCTCGGTGAAAATCCTTACGAGAAGCCCTCCAGTCTTATTCTGAAAAAGTGTGGAGTTGCATCGACATTCCATGGAAATGATGCAACTCGACATGGAGAAAAGTATGAATCGGTTGCACGAGATCTCTATTGTGAAAAGACTGGTGAGGTGGTTCACGAGCTCGGACTTGTTCAACACCCAGAGTTGCCTTGGATTGGTGGATCTGCAGATGGAGTCACCGAATCAGGGAAGCTCATTGAGATTAAATGTCCTCTGAGTCGCAAGATTGAGGATAAAGTTCCGAAGCATTACTTGGCTCAGCTACAGGTACTCATGGAGGTTTTAGATTTGGATGAGTGTGACTTTATTCAGTACAAACCTGAGCCTCTCGAGTACCAGGTGACCAATGTCAAGAGGGATCGACAGTGGTTTGCTGATAGACTTCCAAAGCTCAGAGAATTTTGGAACGAAGTGTTGGCTAAGAGAATAAATGGTTTGTGTGAAATAGTATGAAGTGTGTCTTTTGTCTGAAGAAACCCAGTATGCTCAAGTGCAAGTCGTGTCAGTGTATGCTATGTACATCTTGCATTCAACTTGAGATGCATTCATGCGCAGGTATGAAGGAGAACAAAGACATGGAGCTTGAAAAACTCAAACAACAAATGCCAAAAGTTATCGCATCAAAAGTTTCGGCAATATAAGAAACCAGAATAGCATCATGATGATAATCATGATTATCAATATGAAGAATAATACCCAGTCAACCTTTTTGTAACAACCTATAGGTTCACAGTCGCACTCTGGGCAATCATATGTGACACACTCTGGTATATAAAAGTCATTAAAGAGAATAAGGTCTGGTGTATTTCCAGATGCTAATTTTACAGCTATACTCTGAAGTGGACTGAGTACTATTCCAAGATCTGCCGAGTTGAGAATTCGATTCATTGTATTCCATGCGGTATTCACATATAGAATAGTACCTGTAACTTCATCATACACCTCCACTTGCATTGTATCCGGTACAGTTCCTGCACCAAACTTCCAGCTCACTTCAAATGTTGTACATATAAGTTTATCAATTGTGAATGAAGATGGGCAGGCTACAGGTTGAGTCGGACACATGGGCATCTTATAATCAAAAGTTTCTATGCATTGATTGGCTCCTTCTGCAACAAGTACAGAAACAGTACCATATGTGCCACAATGAACTCCAGTCACAACTGCTGAAGATGGTACAGTGGATCCATCTCCTCTGGTAACTACCATATTGTATGTATTTCCAGCCTGAGCAAGCACATTTGCTGACAGTGGAAATGTAACAGTGAATCCAGTAGAATTATATACAATTGTATTATTTGCCGTAAGATCAGTTGTTGGACAAGTTGATGTGGGACAGTCAGGCATATTCACTGTGAATGCAAATGAACATCCAGTCTGATATATCACTTTTACAGGGAAAGAATCACCACAATTGAAACCTTTTCCAGTTATTGATCCTGATGGGCCATCAATAACAATAGTGCCTGTAAATGCTGCACCTCCTGGATTCACAAGTGCAAAGGGACCACTTGAACCTAAACCTGCGACTGAGGTTGTAAATCCTCCAGGAACATAATTGATGACTGGTGTAATATTTGGTGATAAGGGACAAGCCATCTATTATACTTAAAGAATAAAATTGTATATATATTATCTGACCATAGCTCAATTGGTAGAGCGAAGGACTGTAGTAGTCACAAGCGATCCTTAGGTCACCGGTTCGATTCCGGTTGGTCAGAAGCCGAGGGAGTGCCACCTCGTTAAAAACGGCAGGAAAGGTTAACTATAGCATTAACAGGGAATGATCAACCCACTTTCCAGGTTAAGTGTCTGCCATACACAGCATTAACCATCTTCTCCTATAGCTCAGTCGGTAGAGCGTGAGGCTGTTACGTCGGGACAAAGTCCCCTCCTCTGGTACCTCAATGTCACAGGTTCGATCCCTGTTGGGAGAGTCTCTCCAATAACACAATTGGTTAGTGTGGTGGTCTTATGTCCCAAGGCTTGCCTTGTTCTAGTGAGCCGCAAATCCGAGTTCGATCCTCGGTTGGAGAATTTGGTTTCATAGCACAATTGGACAGTGCACCAGCCTTCTAGGAGCGGAGCATATGTATATGCGACTCAGAGACGGTAGCTGGAGGTTGTGGGTTCGACCCCCACTGAAATCGTACTATATTAAGGATTTAGAACCTTCTTAATACAGTATGGATGATTTTTTCAATATCATTGAACCAATGATTGTGGATGACTATATCCATATCGGATACAAATCTGGGATGGAACTTGAAGATTATAGGCGTCTCAGACATCTCGAGTTTGCCGCGAATGAGCTACGGTTTCCAGGGTACATGGAACATTTTACCAAAAAGTTTAAAAAGGCGAAACGTATCGGCATCTTTGGAATTGCTCTAGGAGTAGTTTTGTTTCTGCTCAAATAAATTTATATGACAATTGTAATGCTCTATGATTTCAAATATGTGTTTGCAAACAACAAGGTGACGCTTGAGCCACAGCCAGAGTTTCCCGCAGAGGTGACACTAGAGGCTGAAAAGCTACTCAAGGGTGCAATGATACTTAAAGGTGAATGTATGACCAAGTCAATTGGTCCTTTCCAGATTAATCCAACAACTGTGATACGTCTCAGTCTAAAGGTATAAAGTACTATTTGAATAATGTGTGGAATTTTTGCCACTAGTGGTGGTAGACTACCCAATAGTACACTAGAACACCGTGGTCCTGATGCATACTCCGAACTCCATATCAACAAAGTAAGGCTTGCATTCTGGAGACTGGCAATCAATGGTCTACAAGGTGGTATGCAGCCAATCCAGCACGGAGATAAATACCTTATCGCCAATGCTGAAATTTATAACCATCTCGATCTTGGTGGCATCAAGGGTGAGTCTGACTGCAATGTGATTCTGAAGATGGTGGATAAGGTTGGACTAGTTACAACTTGCAGAATGATCAATGGCGACTTTGCATTTGTGATTACTGATGGAGATAAGCTCTGGGCAGCGAGAGACCGTGTTGGGGTCAGGCCTCTGTATTACTGTAAGCACTCTCGAGGAATTGCATTTGCTTCAGAGGTGAAGGCTCTCTTGCACTTCAAGTCGCGTATCAATCACTTCCCACCTGGTCATCTGTATAGCGATGGTAAGTTTGTATGTTGGAAGACGAATCACTGGGATCGGCCAAACCTTGGAAAGACTGTAGATCATTTGCACATGATGCTATGGAATGCAGTAAAACTACGAGTCACTAATACCGAGGTTCCGGTTGGGTTCTTTCTGAGTGGAGGACTTGACTCTTCTATTGTGGCTGCAATCGGTAAGCAAGTCCTTGGTAAGCAAATTCGAACCTTTGCGATTGGTCTTGAAGGTGCACCAGACCTCATCGCTGCTCGTCAAATGGCTACATTTCTAGACTCGAATCATACCGAAGTCATATTTACACCGGAGGAGGGTCTTGATGTAATTGAAGATGTCATTTGGCATCTCGAAACCTTTGATACAACTACTGTTCGAGCATCAATTCCCATGTTTCTACTGAGTAAGTACATCAAAGAAAATACTGATATTCGAGTAATTATCAGTGGTGAGGGATCTGATGAACTCTTTGGTGGATATCTATATTTCCATGGAGCACCAAATAAGGAGGCTTTCGCGACTGAGACTGAACGACTTGTCAATGATGTGTATATGTTTGATGTACTTCGGGCTGATCGAACTACATCTGCACATGGGATTGAGTTGCGAGTTCCATTCTTTGATCCGAACCTTATAAACTATGTCATGGGTGGATTTGATCAGAGTCTGAAGATGCCAAAGGATGGCTATGAGAAGCATCTCTTGCGAACAACCTTTGAGAATATTCTTCCTCATACTATTGCTTGGCGGCAGAAGAATGGTATGAGTGATGCTGTGGGATACAAGTGGAGGGATGCACTGAAGAAGTTTGGTGAGCACAAGTACAAAGATATCTTCATGAATTACTTTGGATATCAGAAGCATCTAGTACCTTATATGTGGATGCCAAAGTGGTGTAGTGCTACAGACCCAAGTGCTACGCAGCTACCCTATTTTTCTTCACACCAATCTTAGGAGCATTTCCCTTGTTGTTTCGTCTGGGTGGATGAGGAAGCATCTCAATCTCAAGCATTAGCTCCTTATCAGCGAGCTTTGCATATTTTTCCTCTAGAGAATAGACTCGCTTGTAAAGTTCCACCATGGCATTATTTATAGACTGTATCTGCTTTTGAAGAGGTGTCAACATATAATATAAACAAATAAAATACTAAATTACTAATGGATCTTGGAATGCTCTCACTGTACAATTGTATATATGACAAGACCGAAAAGACATCCAACCGGTTTACAGCTCTGGTAATATACTCTGTATATAGGTTTCTCGCATTTCTAGACTACATCTTCCCTGCCAAACGAATGGTCTGAGCTAGCTGGTGAACTTCCACCTCGACCTAAATTCACAAGCTGACGAGCTATAGATCCAAGGCTAGACTTTGAATCTACATCATCCTCAGTCTGATTAAATCTTAGATGGTTAAGCATCTTCTTCTCAATTGGGTTGCCTTGTTCTACAGATGTAGTAAACTCGGCAAAACATTCGTTGAGAAAAAGTTGTCCACCAGTTGACCGTGTGTCTCTATCAAGGGACAACTCTTTGGAAATTTTGAGAGCAAGCCTATGGAATACAATGGATGATCGAAGAGCAGCTGTCATCTTTTCGTTAAGTTTCAGATAGAGCTGAATAGATCCAAGGACACCAGTCCCAGCAGACAATACAGCATTCAGTATAGACACATATCTTTGCTCCAAAAAGTCATTCAGAGCTATGGCTGTAAGTGCATTTATAGCACTGACAAGTAATATAGGGACATTAAATCTCTTTGCAAGTCCCTGATAATATGTATATTCCTTAGCATAGTGTTTATGTAATACATCCGCCTGTTTTTCAAGGTTTTCTAAAAAATCCTCCTCCTTGTCTGTCCAAGCTTTCTCCATAATTTAACGCACTATTTAAATTCTCGGACATTCTTCGGTGATTCTCTCCAGAAGGTTTTTGGGTCATTTATGTAAACTTCATAGAGTCTTTTATTTTCAGCAAGATTGTCATGTTCCATTTCCTGATACCCATCAGGGACAGTGTCAGAATATTCGAACGGGAGGCTGAGAATTCCCGAACTCACATCGAGTTTTTTACCGTTCGAATCTTCGACCCAGCAGTGCCAACAGGCTTGATTTTGACAGAGTGCATAACCAGAGACTAATTTAGACCCTTTGATGGATTTGACCAGGAGAGCATTGTGATGTACAATTGTCCCCTCAACCTTATGAAGCTTCAGTCTGAGGACCAGTCTTTTCACAGGGTCCATTAGTTTATACTTGTATAAATTCTCTAAACCCAGTCTTGACACAGAAGATGATGTGTAGAATCTCACCAAGAATGAATAATCCTACAAGTACTTGTATATATGTATACATATGCAACTTCTTCTGAATAAAGTAAGCTCCTACAAATGTTGCAAGTGTATCTACAAGTGCAATGTTCGTACCTGGTATCCTTGCAGAGTGAATACCAGTCCCTGGCTTTCCAAGTATATCCTTAAATGGACAACTCATATATAAAGGCTTTATATTATATATATTCATATGCCAACACTCATTGAGGTTGGAGCTTTTGACGGTTCAGACAGTCTCAGGTACCATAGTCAAGGATACACTGTATATACATTCGAACCAAAGAAGGATCTGTATGATCACCTCAGTCTGAAGACTCTACATCTTGCAGATTATACAGTCATTCCAAAGGCGGTATGTCTTACTGATGGTACAACTACATTCAACATCTGCAAGGCTGGTGGTGCAAGTTCTATTCTACCATTTCGAACAGATGAGGAGCTCGCTCAGACTTGGTCACCACACCGAACCGACATACTGTACTCTGGAGAGTCGTACGAGGTTGAGACTACAAGACTCGACACATTCATCGAACAGTACAATCTTCAGAATACTGCGATTGACTTTCTTCATATCGATGCTCAGGGTGTTGATCTAGATGTTCTGAAGAGTACTGGAAAGTATATTCATAACGTCATGGCTGGTGTTGTAGAGACTGTAAAGGATGAGCAAAAGAGTATCTACATTGGTCAGAAGGATAATACACTTGATAATGTATCTCAATTCTTGTCAGAACATGGCTTCCGTATAACCAACGTAGAATCCAATGATGGGACACAGTGTGAATACAACGTTCACTTTAAAAGATAACCTGCTCTATCTATATGCTGGACCCAATTCTCACACCATCACTCAATCGTTTTACAACTTTTCCAATCAGATATCCAGGACTATGGGAACTATACAAACATGCTATTTCTAGTTTCTGGACAGTAGAGGAGATTGATCTATCAGGAGACCTCAGAGACTGGGAACATCTAACCATTCCGGAACGTAACTTTATCAAGATGGTTCTGGCTTTCTTTGCGTCGAGTGATGGTATCATAATGGAGAATATCGACTTGAACTTTGGATCTGAGGTTCAGATACCAGAGGCGAGATCATTTTATGCATACCAAGCATTCAACGAGTCTATCCACTCTGAGACGTACTCTCTTATGATTAACAAACTCGTCAGGGATTCAGAGGAGGAAGCTATATTGCTTTCGAGTATACAACACGTGCCATCTATTAAACGTAAAGCGGAATGGGCAATGAAGTGGCTCGATAAGTCACTCGGCTTTGAGGATAGGCTAGTAGCTTTTGCTTGTGTAGAGGGAATCTTCTTCAGTGGTTCATTCTGTGCCATCTTTTGGCTGAAGAAACGTGGAGTCATGCCAGGCCTGTGCTTTTCAAATGAATTGATTAGTCGTGATGAAGGTCTCCACCAGACATTTGCAGTCGAGCTGTATAAACTCTTGCAGAAGAAATCGACAAAGGTATATGATATTGTCCGAGAGGCTGTCGAGTGCGAGTCTGAGTTTATCAGAGCTGCCCTGATGGTGAAGCTCATCGGTATGACTGACGAGTCTATGATACAATATATCCAGTTTGTGGCTGATCGATTGTTGAATCAGCTCGGACTGGATAAAATGTACAGTGTTCAGAATCCATTTGACTGGATGGAGAATATTTCCCTTGAGGGGAAGACTAATTTTTTTGAAAAGCGCGTGGGTGACTATTCAAAGCATATTGTACAGCAAGGAGATTCGGTGCGGTTTGATGCAGATTTCTAGAGTGCTGGGATAACGGCTGCTGACTCATTTAGGCCCCACTTGGTAGAACTACCAACTGGCACGGCGGACTGGAGCCATAGGAACACATACCATAGGAGTAGGCCGTGGATAAACATCTGGATATATCCCTCGCTGAAACGGCCAGTAATCTTATAGGTCTGTGGGCTGGAGAATACAATGAAAAGTACAGCCAGCAGGAAAGCATCAGTGGAGAAGATGTTCTTCATATTAGGAATTGCGGATAGTCCTGGCATTTTTAGTATAGACTGAGAAAAAAAGTCACGTCACCCTGATGTTTCAAAAGTATACGCCTAAAGAGACGGGCCACTTGTATAGTAGAACCAAATGGCATCTGTGATCCAGTTTACCGACTTTTCTGCTGACAACATCACCTTCTCTGACCTGCACAAGAATAAGCTTGGTGGGAAGGCTATCTACCTGAACAGCAAGTCTGGTCAGAAGCTTCTGGTCCAGCTGCCAAGCACTCGTGCACCTTTCGGCCTGAGCCCTTATGAGGATGCAAGCACGAAGCGGGTGACTTACACTGTTCCACTCTCTCTTGACGATCCTCAGCTTCAGGAGACATTCAAGGATATTGATGAGAAGGTGCTCAAGTATGTCGCTGATAACTCGAAGGAGTTTCTGGGTCAGCAGTACACGATTGATGTTCTGCGTGTCCTGTATACTCCTCTGCTCAGGCCATCCAAGGGTGACTATGCCCCTCAGCTGAAGCTGAAGGTGCAGACTGGTCGCAACGGTGAGTTTATTCCCAAGGCGTATGATCATCAGCGCAACCCAGTCCCTCTGGACAGCCTGGACAAGGGCAATATGGTTCAGACCATCGTAGATATTAACCAGATTTGGATCGTCGACAAGAAGTTTGGAGTGAGTGTTCGCCTTGAGCAGCTGATGAAGTCTGCCTCAGCAAAGCTGAATGAATGTGCCTTTGCAGCCACTGAGGAGATTGACATCCCCGTAGATTCTGACTAAATAAATTATTAGAGTGTAATAAATGGAGATGAAGTATATGATTCTAATTGCCGTCCTTGTACTTGCCGCACTTTATTATTTCCGCTCCTCGTCCCCTTACAAACAGGATACACCTACGGCATCTGGTGCACCCATAACCTTTTACGGTTCCCCAACGTGTGGTTGGTGCACAAAGCAAAAGGCTGAGCTAGAGGGTATGAATATCCCTTATGTCGATTGCTCTGTTGAGACTGAGAAGTGCTCAAAGCTAGGTATAAACGCCTACCCAACATTTATCCTATCTGACGGAACTGTCCTCAAGGGATTTCAGACGAAGGATAAAATAGCTGGGTATAGTAATGCGCCAGTCGGGAAGTGAACCGCTCTTCGACTCTGACAGATGGCCAGTTGTAGGAAATAACTGCTACGATTACGCTTTTGGTGACAATGAAAAAAAAAGATTACGAAAAAGTGAACCAGGTGAACACATAGGGAAACCAGGAACTCTCTTTAAGACGTGTGGAAAAGGCAGAAACAGTATGAAGAATCGCATACTGGCTGATAATCCCAAGTCTGTATATGCACTTCCGAGAAGAGGAGAGTGCATCCCTTGTCAAAAGGGGTACTACAAGGTGATGGCTTTTGTAGCTCCAAAAAATATAGTCGGAGAAACATACGGAGACTTTCACTTTTATAAACAGGTTGGATCTGTCAGATATCAGATACAACAAAAGGATTCTGTCGCAAAACTTGCAAAATTCTTTCGGGTCAAACCTACAGTTATTAAAGAAGCTCTTTCAAAGGTTCGAAAAAGTAGAACCAAGACGAATGGTATGATTGATGACCCTATGGCGAACCAAGTTGCGACTATCCATAGCTCGTTGGTAGGAAAGATGATCAAGTTTCCAGTCAACTTGTGGGCTCATAAACTTGGTTGGGGGACAAGGCCACTTTTAGTCGATGTAAAAGGTAAAACCATATACGATCCCAGAAAGGCGAATCGTAAGTATGACTTTAATTACACTACATTATGTGGAGCTTACTGTGTCCGGGTTGGGAAGGCTAAAACTGGTAATTCCCAAAGCTTCTAGTATTTGATGAATATTCTCATTTGATTCAATATCAAATGTGATATCAGCAATGGATCGTGGCATGAGTGACATGTCAAGACCAAAACTCTCTGCAATTTGTTCTATATTAGTAGTTTCATACGTATGTAGAGCTCTTGTGCCATCATGTATACATTGTATGTTGAGACCTACCCTGTATACTGGTTGATCAAATGGTGCTCGGCACATTGGACATGTTCGGCTGCTCCTCTTCCATCTCTCCAAACATCTCGTGTGAAATTTATGCTCACATCCGAGTGTACGGGTTGTAGGTCTTGACATGTTTTCCATACAGATTGAACACTGATTCAGTATGTGCTGGAAGCATCTCTCGGATCCCATTCGGTTACACTGGGTTCCATTCTTTTTGATTCCTAAACACCGAACCTCCATATCATATATGTGATTTTTATTAGTCAAAATTTACGGATCTTCTGCGCCTCTGAGGAGGAATTTGAAGTTCAAGACTACGTATAGCATCTAGATATACAAGTCGCATACGTTCTTCTGTAGCCTTTTTGAGTTCTATAATTGGGTCGTCATCCTGAGGTGCTCGACATGTGGGGCATTCATTCGAAGATTCATACCACTTGATGATGCAATTGGTATGAAACGAGTGACCACAGTTGAGTCTCTTGGCAGCCTTCGAGTTGAGCGAGACGACATCCTCAAGACATATGGCACAGGTCTGCAGGTGATGCACACAACACTTTCCGTCTAGAAGCACCGGCTTCCTGCACTTTCGACCCGTCATTGTTAACGAGGAACATTGCATCTTCTAATTCTAGCACTGAAAGAATTTCTTTGTGAATATCTTCAGGGGTTTTATCCTCTACATAGATGATGTGGAAGTGTCTCGTCTTTTGTTCCTTACGAGCCCTGAACCATACCAACTCGTACAGAGTGTGAATTTTCTCGAGATAGTCTAGACTTACAGCAGAGTCGCCAGCCTGTGTACGTTGCTGTATCCTTCCTAGACACTTTTCCGGCTGACTTGACAGATATATATTGACATCCGGAAACCACTCAACATTTCTGAACCAGTCTTTGTAAACCCTGTCCTCCTCCGAGGTTACAACTCCTGTAGTTACAAGATGCTTCCAAAAGACATCATTTGATGACTGGAGACATCTCTCATAAATTCTGTCATCATCTGGATCTGTATAAGACTCTAGAATCTTCATCTGAAGCAAAAATGCCCAACGTGGAGGATCCTTATAAAAGAGATCCAAAGGCCATGTGTGAATGGGTTCCTTGTTACATTTGAATCCAAACTTTTCTAGTAGTGTGATTTGTGTAGACTTTCCAGACCCAATATTTCCATCAATAACAATTCGCATTTATATTACAAGCAGTTTTATTCTCTATTCCTTCTGTCGGCGATCCATCACGTAGGGCTGAGGTGCCGCGAGCCAAGGCTGTGGCTCTTCTTTAAAACCTTTCAGTGGGTCCCCTAGGATTGAAGTCCCCTTAGTGTATACCAGTTGCCTGAAACCTTTTGCATCGACATTATTATCAGCCATGAGCTTTGCCATGTAGAGTCTATCAGCCATGTTATTCGTCATACGACCATCAGCCATTCCAAATCCTGTAGACATTTATAATTACACAACATTTAAAACCCGAAGCCACTCCTCAAAACTAGCCCCCATCGTCACCCCAAAGTCTTGCTTGATGTCAGTCTCTTTGATCCTACACTCCGACCCTATGTTTTCATTAATCATCTTGTATGCATGTGCAATCTCCATCAGTGTCTCAGCCCCTGTGATGATGATGTTCCCTGTCGAAAAGATAGCCACAGTTACCCTCTTCATCTCTGGCTGGGGCTGAAACTTGACTGTGACTGCTGCATAACTCCCTGGGTCATAGTTCGNCTTGAATGTTTCATTACGGTTCAGGCTGCGAANGACTGAATAAAGATTGAGAGTCTTGTTCAGTGAAAAGTTGGTGTTGATCATCACAATCTTGAAAAGGTCATAGCGAATATCCAGGGACTTGTTCAGGATCAGGGGGAGCACAATCGCCAACTGTGCCACAACACGTTTGCAGTCTAGCACATTCGAACACCCTGCAACCTGTATCGATCCATTCGAAAACAACTTGATAGCCTTGGTCGAATAACAGTCTGCATATCCAATCGATATGCAGTTATAAAAGTTACTCCCACGCTTGCTCGGACGAATCTTCCACTCGAAACCCTTCTTAGAACCCTTTGGATACACGGTGATAGAACCACCAATAGCCTTGAACACCTTGCGAATCATTCGAGCATCAACAGTTCCCAAAACACCCTTCGCCATCATAGTGATGGTAGTTATACGGACCCACGAAGGCTGGTCTTCCATCTCATCGCGAAACTTGGAAAGAGTCTTGATGTACTCGAAGGTATCCATTTGCTTTAAAAGCGACCGAACGACCTAGTTGTTTTGGGCACATACTTTTTAATTACACAGATTCTAGCCATTCTACCCCTCCCATCTTCACCATCCTATCAGGATGAAACACAGTCTTGACCAGGTCCTCCTTGTCAACTCGCGGGATGATCTGGTCAAGAGGCCACTCGTACTCTTCGCCCTCCTCAAGAGTGTTTATGATTCCTTGCAGGTCGTAGATGAGCTTGGCAACTGTTTCAACCTCTGGAGAAGAGCACTTGGGCATCTCCCACAACTCCGGATTATCATCCTCCAACCAACTATCATACATCGATCGAAGCACAAGCACTAGGTTTCGCCCGACAATTTCGTAGATCCAAAGACCGTCAGGGTAAAACTTTCCGTTTTGAGACCATTCAGCCACTGGAAACTTGGGGTAAGCATCCTTGATGAATGCCTCGATCTCTTCGATCGTGTCGAAAAACCACTTCTGGTCGCAGCCGGGGCAGTCGTGGCGAGAAAACTCAAGGAGATACATCGTGCTCGCGTTTATTTGAGAGACAAGATGGGACGAGGGCAGGCTTGAGACACCCTTTTTAATTACATTCTAACCATACGCTATGACCCCCTTCATTGTGTGAATACCCCCGCTCAGCCAGCCAAACCCATCGCTCTCGAGGCATGAGACGTAGTACCCTTGATTTCTGAGCTCTATTTCGTTCGGGAAGTTGCGATGGCCGTTCGGCTGCAGGAGGACCTGGTCCGCCACGTTGACGGCGTTTTGCACAAGCAAGTGGCGGTCCGTTATGTAGCCAAAGTTCAGGACATTATCCTCGGGCACGCTTTCGATCTCGTCAGACGCTTCGATCTCATTCAGGTAGCTAACGAGCTCGGCGACCGACATTTTACTTTTTCGGCACTTCTGGACCTAGGATGCTTGGGGACACCCTTTTTAAAATATCCTTACATCATATATGGAAGGCAGAAGAGGTTTGGTTACCAGGCTTGAATCAGGGTATGGAGTACTAAAAGGAAAAGAGAAGAAGATGTACAGTATTGTGAATAATGCTATAGGTGAAAAGTGGTTCAAGCACTACATGGCAAAGGGTCGTAGAGGTATTGATTATGCTCTGTTCAATGGGCGTGGAGAACTTCAGGGGTATGCCGTCATGGGTGAGAATCTAGAAACACCCATCGGAAAATCAACCTATCTATATCTCATAGGAGCCAAGCAGCGCAAAGGATACGGAACTCGTATTCTGAGACAAGTAATTGAAGAGGCCCGCATGAGACATATCAAATATATATTTCTCGAACCAACAAATGACAAGGTACGAGCTTGGTATAGAACATTTGGTTTCCAAGACCATACCCCAGAACTCATGTTTCTGAACCTATCATCGAATAGTAGATGAGAACAACTCCATACGAGATCTAAATCGAACAACTCTTAGTCCAACCTTGTCCAGATACAACTTGAGAGCAGTCTCTGGATGATACTCTGTATCCACATATGAATTACAATACACCTTCATGCTTTCATAGTTGCCAAAGGCGAGTCGATCATTCACCCCCCCATGATCTTCCCCATATGGTATATATATTGTGTTATCTTCTAAGAATTCATGGATTGAAAACATCTCTTGAATATATAGATCAAATCGACATGATATCACAACTCTTTCAGAATCTTGAATCATATCAAATGCTCTTTTACGATTGAAAAACATACACTCAACATTTGTTTCATAAGGTATAGGATCTGTGCATATGCCTTTTGGTTTATACAACTCAGTTATAGCTTCGATATCTGTAGCAGTCTTTGGACAACAACTGATGTAGTAATCAGCATCTCCAAATACCCCATGAAATATGTTGTGATGTTCTAATGCTTTATCAGTTCTCCCCGAGAAGACCACCGAAAGCTTCGACATATTGCTCTTGTCCTGGTAATCCTCCCCATTTTTTAAGGTAATGATTCTCGACATATCGTATCTGAGTCTCCCAGAGTCTCTGTTCTACTGGATTCCTGATGGTGTTGGAATATTCTGTATGAAGTACATTCGTATTTGGTAACTGTTGCTCCTTGGCCCACTGAAGATTCATGCGTCTATAGTAGTCATTATCGAGATAGTACCCATTCTGTTGATCCTTTGGCCACTTGAAATCTCCCCAAAGTCCAATCTTCTTGACACATTCAGTTGAATATGCACATAGAACATCATAGTGTGTAAATATAACCGACCAAGGTTCAGTCTGAGATTCTGCCATGGCAACAAGTCTCTGGACCGTATCATCTAGAACCTCTCCATCATTGTGCATGAAACAATAGTAGTCACATGCGTTATCAATTGCATATTGTCTCATGATGTTCTGCGTTTCCCTGAATGTTTTTCGGCCAACATTGTCAAACAACTTGAAATGCTTGATATCAATGGGGATCTCTCCACATGAATTGTTAAAGACAAAGTACTCATCAAATAGTCCATCTGGCACAGAGTTTATAGCCTTCTCTAAAAGATTGAAATGGTTAACGACTGGAATGAATAGAATTTTTTTCATTTCTATTATTAATGAATAAAAACGATGTGCTGTTTTTACTCGTAGTCTTGTTCATCATGTACTACCTGACACAACAGGCTACAGTGTACCAGACAATGAAGCCTTCAGGATACCAGACCATCGGAGGTCTTACTCCATATGCCTCTTGGAAGAGGGGAGCTTACTCTCCAGAACTAGGAATTTGGGTCTCAGTGGCTCAGCCTTGGGGATATACCACAGAGGCTGTTTCGGCCTACAGTTATGATGGTATAAAATGGATCATGAATGACTCATCAAGCGGAGGTCTTCCAGTCCAGTTTGGACCTATAAGCCAGTATGGTTGGAAATCTGTAGCCTATGGAAGAACACCAAATGGACCTCTCTTTGTTGCAGTTTCTGATGGGTATGATAATTGGACTGCTCAGAGTAATAATTATTATGTTGATGGTCAACTTACAAATCCCTCCAATTATGTATCGGTTGCAACCAGTACAGATGGTATCAATTGGGTAACTGGAACTGGTCTGTTTCCATACTCAGCTTGGATTATAACCTATGATAAGACAAGCAATTATTTCCAGTGCGTAGGAGATGTTAATGATGGTTATCAAACTGTATACAACTCTTATGGAGCTCAGTCCCAAGATGGTATCAATTGGCAAATGACAAATCTGCCATTTGCAATTACCGAATGTAATGATATTTGTTATGGAGCTCAAGGAGTTGTAACTGCTGGTGTTGCTGATGGTCCAGGACCTCAGACTGTGACTGCTCTTCTTCCAAGTACTACAACAATATGGAATACAACGAGCAATATGCCATTAAATGAACAAATTAAAAGTGTCAAGTTTCTCCAAGGAGCTTATTATGCTGTCGGACAATACGGTTTGTATGAGAGCACCGATGGACAAAACTGGACAAATCTAAACCCAACAGATGTGTTTGGTAATACTCTTTTGAATGTGACTGGAACAAACAACAGCATTGGATCTGATATTGAATATTTCAAAGGAAACTTTATTTTACATATAACAAATCAAAACATCACATACACATACGAATCAGGTCAGTTCTACTATAGTAAGTATGCTCAAGGACCATATGAACTAGGAATCTACGGAAATATTCCTGTAGATGATTACGCAATCAAATTATCAAAGGGTGATATGAATGGAGGAAATGATATCCTTATCGGTCTAGGATGGTCATTGTCAGGACAGAGTTGCCCAGTTTATTCTCACGATGGAATCACATGGAATAAACCGTAGAGCTGCTTAGTATATAAGATGGCTGGCTTTCAAACAAAAACATTCGAGAAGCACGATGACTACATGACACCAAAGTCTGCATGGGAAGCTATTAAGCACATTATACCAAAAGACAAAATTATATGGGAACCATTCTATGGTGATGGTCGGTCAGGAGAAATTCTTAGAGAGGTTGGCTTTACCGTTATTCACCAAGATGAAGACTTCTTTGAGAATAACAGAGGTGATATCATTGTAAGTAACCCACCATTTACAATGATTCCCAAGGTACTTGAGAGGCTTGTCGAGCTCGGGAAACCGTTTATAATTATTATGCCAGCACCAAAGCTGTTCACACAATATATTCGAAAGTTGTTTCAGGGATCAGAGAATCCTCTACAGATTGTGATTCCTAGGAAGCGCATCCAGTTTGTCAAGCTTGTAGATGGTGAAGTCCCTGAGGATTACAAGAGCAAGTGCAACTTTGATTGTTTCTACTATTGCTGGAAGATTGGCCTTGATAGGGATATCACTTGGCTAGAGTAAAAAGGGTGTCTCAAGACTACGCAAGTTAAAAATAGTCGTACTAAGTATGTATTTCACAATCTGTGCCTGGTTTCAGTCTTGCATCACTGATCTTGAGTGTGTGATTGTTGATACAGACGAGTTTAGCGTTTAAAAAGGGTGCCTCAAGGCTTCCCAGGTCCATAAGTGCCGAGAGAGCAAATGTCACTCGCCGTTGCAGAGAAAGCCTTTGCAGGTCGTCTGATTGGACCCTACCAGCGAGAGGGTGTCCAATGGATGCTCAACCGCGAACGCGCAGAGGGTCTCAGGGGTGGATTTCTGTGCGATGAGATGGGTCTCGGAAAGACGATTGAAGTGATTGCTACTATGCTTGGCAATCGCAAGCGTAGCACTTTGATTGTTGCTCCCAAGACTGTGCTTTCTCAGTGGCGTGATGAGATTCGCAAGTTTTCTGCTCGCACGATTCGAGTTCTGGTATGGGATGGTCCCAATCGCACAACCAGAGCCTCAGTCCTCAGGGAGTATGATGTCATTATTACATCTTACTCACTGCTGATCAACGAGTCTCCTCTGCACCGTGTCAACTGGGACAGGATGGTTATGGATGAGGGTCACGAGATTCGAAACCCCAAGTCCAAGACGTACGTGTCTGCCAAGAGCATGTCGGCGAGCATCCGCTGGATCGTGTCTGGCACGCCAATCTTCAACTCGATGCGAGATTTTGTCTCTCTGTCCGCCTTTATTGGTATACCCAAGGGTATGGTTCAGGCTTATACCAACGAGATTAGGGCAAAGTACATTCTGCGGAG
>JGI24890J29729_1000755_pt1 | contig 17780 bp, 12 predicted proteins | sample FreactcultureFD7_FD_29729 | JGI IMG/M metagenome (IMG submission 29729)
GAACCACCGCTGCCATATCCGGACGATAAAAATTTATATCAGTGGGATGAAGATATAATAAATTGGGTCGTTATAGAACAACAGAGTAAGGAGTAATTTATACTGACGGTACTTTATGGACTTGGGGATATAATGTAGCAGGACAATTGGGTAACAATACTACTATCTTTTACTCCTCACCAATACAAGTAGGATCATTAACAAATTGGAAACAAGTGGCAGGTGGAAATGGTCATACAACAGCAATCCCATCACCGGATCTACCATAATCTAAAAACTTCTATACTATATAATACTGTTATGAACATATTATTAGAGGTTTGCAATGAAAAAGTACCATTTCATCGGTGGACTTCCACGCAGTGGAACCACCCTTCTTTCTACAATTCTCAAACAAAATCCAAAGTTTGAAGCAAGTATCTCCGGACCATTAGCAAGATTTACCAGAGCAATCATCCAAGAGTCATCTGCCCAAGGTGGTTATCGTTTTGAGTGTCCTCCAGAAAAGCGTAAAAATCTTATCAATGGTTTGTTTGAAAATTATTATGATAATCCAACAAAAGAAGTAGCATTTAATACTAATCGAGGTTGGGGTTTATTGCTTCCGACAATTAAAGATCTTTATCCTGACTCTAAATTAATTTTGTGTGTTAGGGATCTTGGATGGATATTGGATTCATTTGAAACACTACAAAGAAAAAATCCCTACGTTTTTACTTCGATATTTTCACCTGAAGAAAATGTTAATGTCTATACTCGTTGTGAAACTTTAATGAATCCAGGTAGAACTCTTGGATTTGCTTATAATGCAGTCAAACAAGCAATTACATCAGAATACAAAAGTTCTATCATGATTGTTGAGTACGATAAACTTGCTAAAAACCCAGAGTTTATTCTAAAAACCCTATACAACTTTATCGACGAACCGTATTTTGAACACGATTTTAATGATGTTGAAGCAAGTTATGACGAATTTGACGATGAAGTACAATTACCAGGACTTCATACTACAAGAAAAAAAGTGCAATTTATAGAAAGAGAAACTGTTATCCCACCGGATATTTGGAATATGGTTCGAGGTATGGAAGTCTGGAAATAATTAGTATATTGCTGGTCTAGATAAGACATAAATATAGTATCATCTAGAGAAAACAATGTCAGTAAACCAATTAGCACTCAGATCTGAATATGGATTTATTTCCCCGGGATTTACTGTCGATAGCAACGGGAACGTTAACATTGCAGGCCAATTCCAAGTTAATGGTGTTCCAATCAACGCATCGACAACATCATTACCTAGCAATATTGTTACTAGCAGTTTAAGACAACTAGGAACATTGTCGTCGTTAACGATAAGCGGGAATGTGTTAGCAAGCAGCGGTACAATACAGTTAAACGCAACTGGAACATTAGGGTTAACATCAACAAGTTCATTAACAATTAGTACAGGTACAAACGGGGCCATTAGTATTAATACAGGAACAAACGGTTCGATAACAATTGTTTCGACTGCAACTGGTTATATGGAGAATATTGCAATCGGTTCAACAACCGCACAGGCTGCAAAATTTACAAATGTTACTATTTCTGGAACATTAACTGATAGTTTAAGTATCCCATTTGTAAAAAATAATCCAAGTTCTACGGGTACGTTAGACAACACAAATATCGGAACTATAACACCTAGAATTGGTACATTTACTGCATTAACAGCTACAACAAATGTTTCTCTCTCACCGTCATCTATTGGAACAATTAATAACGTAAATATTGGCGCAACAACACCCGCTACTGGTATATTTAACACATTATCTGGATCAAGTACGTTTTCATTAACATCTTCATCGGCAACACATACAATTAGCTCAACTACTGCATCAACTACTGCATCAACTGGCGCATTAGTCGTAACAGGCGGAATTGGCGTTGGCGGAGCAATAAATATAACAGGAAATTTAACCATTGGAGGAATAGCAACTCAAACAGCTATTCCGACAGCATCTAGTCATGTTGCTAACAAACAATATGTCGATTTAAAAACAATCGCAATCGCAATCGCAATGTCGTAAAGGAATTAATAATGGCAAAAAAACTTATAAACACTTATGTCTTTACACCTGGAATAGCAGGCTTAGGAAACGTCCAAGTTCCGGGGAGATGGGATTTAAGTCGATTCTTAGTTATAACAAATACTACAAGAAATATAATCATTTATAACTTCGCCGATCCTACTACAAGCGGAACTGCACTTTTTACAGCAGGTAATAATGCTAACTTTCCGTTTCAAACACATGATAGCGACGGATATACAACATTTACATTTACTGGCGCTAATACTTCTTCGCATCTTCCTGGTGATATATTACAGATTTTCGTTGACGTTCCCGAGCAAACAATTCGCCCATGGCCATTTGGTACAGATGCGATTGAACGTATGCGGGTTGCTAGCCCACAATCGATGCTTGACGCAGACTTTGAATATGGATTACAGCCGACTAAATGGTTAACTGTTAGTCAAATGAGGGGTTATCCGTCAACTTTTGAAATTCCGGGAACAGATACACAAGTAACCGGTGTAACAACTGACGCATCTGCCCCGTATGGTTATGCTGGTGCATCGTTGATTACTGTTACAACTGCAACAGCGCATGGGTTTACTGCACTTACTCCTGTTAATATCAAAGGACTTTTAAATACTGTACCGTTTTTTAGCCGAGCGGAAGGTTCGTTTCTAGTATACAGTGTTCCTACTTCTACTTCTTTTACCTATTATTCTAAAAATAAAGTTGGCGTTAATAACGGTGACAGCTTACTAACTGGTATTGTTCAGTTAAGAAAAGAAGGATTTTATACAGCAGCATCTATTGGTAGTTCTGGCCCGTCAGTAACATATACAAATGGGGCGGGCGTCGCTGGGTATGCATTGATTACATTGACATTATCATATCCTCATGGTTTAGTTCCGGGCAGTAGCATTCTCGTTACAATTACATCAGACAATGGCTCGAACAATCATAACTTAGCAAACGGTAGTTTTTGGGTAGAACAAATTAATAGTAACAATAGTGTGTCATATACTGCTAGAGATACTGGAACAATTACTGGAACAATTTTAGCCTCAAATGTATATGCAAGACCCGACTGCTATTACATGCATAGACCATTAGACGGTGGTGTTGCACTAGGAACTGGCGGTCCTGCACATGGCGCCCATGCTATACGCCAAAGTAAAAAATACATTCGATACCAGTCAGGTAAAGGAATTATGTACAATACTGGTGCATTATTTTCACCAAACTATGACATAAGATCTATAACATCAACTGGAACATCTATCGGAAGCACTATTACAATTGTTACAGATAACTTAGATCACGGATTACAAACAGGAGCTATTATAAACGTAGCTGGTATATCGACCAGTGGTTATAATGGATCATACACAATTGCAAGTATAACTGACGAAAGGACAATCACGGTAACTGCTAACCAAGTATTAGCACTTACTACCGGTGCATTAGGAAATCCTAGCACACTTAATACTATAGGATGGCATGGATCGACAGTACGCGCAGGAACATTCGATGACCAAAACGGTATGTATTGGATGTATGACGGATTGTATATGTATGTCGGCAGAAGAACTTCAACCTTCCAAATCGCAGGTACAATGTCAGTAACACCGGACTCGAACAGTATTGTAGGAACCGGCACTCGATTCCAAGACCAGTTAAAGACAGGAGATCGAGTTGTAATCAAAGGAATGACACATATTGTATCATATGTACAGTCTCAAACACAGATGTATCTAACACCTGACTATCGCGGTGCAACCGCATATACCGGAGTAATCGGCGCTATTGTTAAAGATATTATTGTTCCACAATTCCAATGGAATGTTGATCGTTGCGACGGTAGCGGTAGCACATTTAACCCGAGCGGATATAATTTAATACCGTACAAGATGCAAATGATCGGTATGCAGTGGTCATGGTACGGCGCCGGATTTATTGAATTCTTCTTAAGAGGCCCCGAAGGAAAGTTTATTCTAGTTCACAGAATGAAACAAAGTAACGTTAATAACGAAGCATATATGAGATCGGGAAATCAGCCTGTGCGATACGAAGTTATTAACGAAGGCGTAAGAACTGCGTTAGTAAATGCAATCGGCCCGTCAGATAGTTCATTAACAATCACATTAGCTGACGCATTCAGATTCCCCCCAGCCGGCACTCTATATATTGACAATGAATTAATTACATATACTTCTGTAAGTACTTCGACCGGCGTTCTTAGCGGCCTAGTTAGAGCAGCTACACTAACAAATTTTGCTGCTGGTATTACAAGATCATACACTTCAATGCCTGCTGCGTCACATTCCGCTAACGCAGGAGTTATTTTAGTAAGTATAACCGCAACCCCACAAATTAGCCACTGGGGATCTGCGTTTATGACGGACGGGAACTTTGATCAAGATCGCGGTTATATTTTCAACTTCCAACAGACCAACGTTATTGCAACACCTGTTCGAACAGCGGCGTTTGCTATTCGTTTAGCACCTAGCGTTTCGAATGGGCAAGCGGGTGATTTGGGTGATAGAGAGTTGATTAATAGGGCGCAATTATTACTACAAACTATTGAAATTACTGCTGGTACTGCTGGTACTAACTCTGCATTCGTTGTTGAAGGGGTTCTCAACCCACAAAACTTTAACTCTGCAACGTGGACTTCGTTGTATTCGTCAAACAATGCACTTAGTACTCCGGGTGGACAACCTAGCTTTGCTCAAGTTACTGCGGGAACTTCGATCACGTGGAATAATGCTATTAACTATACCTACGCTGCTACTGCAACTACTTCGAGCGGTAATACTGTTACTATATCGACAGGTAATGCTACGACATTACAATCGTATATAACCGGTAATCCAACGGCGTATATCTATTTGTATAATTCGACTTCGGCGGGTTCAATTTTATCTAACACATATATTACACAAGTTAACACTAGTACCGGCGTTGTGACCTTAAGTCAGCCAATTGCAAGTACTGTAACTAGCGGTAATAGCTTAGTGTTCCAGGGAAATACATTTGCAGTTCCGGGCGAAACTATCTTCTCGTTCATTAGTTCACCGAGCAACAAAGACTCATTGGACTTGTCTCAGTTGAAAGAATTAACTAATACTCCAATCGGTGGTAGGGGTGCATTTCCAAATGGTCCAGACATATTAGTTGTTAACGTTTATATTACATCAGCAACTGCTATTGCTAACTTAGTTATTCGTTGGGGTGAAGCGCAGGCATAATGATAAGCAATTCGGCATCGAAATTAACACAACATAGTCGGTTAAATTTACGGTACCGTTTTCTTGATATTATATTAGATCGATTAAATCAAATATTGTCTGTAACTTTGTTCTAATAATTTTATTTGAAAAACTATTCCTTAACCCTTGATGTAATGGTTTAGGAGCAGAGTCGATTATACTCCACGCCCATGCACAATGTTCGTCACTTAACGTAGGAATAAATTCATCTTCGATAACACAAAGATATGTGTGAAAGTTAAACACTGTATCGTTAGACACAAATGTTTCAATAGGGATAGTTTTGATAATATCAGGTATAAACCCAATTTCTTCTTGAATTTCTCGTTGTAATCCTTGCCACGGACTTTCGCCTTGAATATTAGTACCGCCTACTAACCCCCAAGTTCCTTGATTTCTACCTCTAAATTTTTGCAATAACAGAAATCTACGAGTTTTTTTAGCATAAATTAATGCACCACTGCAAACAATCTTTTCTTTTATAGTTCTATTTTCCACATTCCTGCCCTATATTCACCCTCAAACGATTTAACCCAAGAAAGTCCATTCCACATATATTGGACTCCTGTGTATATATTTGTTTGATAAATCAATGTGTCGGCCTCTTGAGCAGCATTAAAAATTATATTCCAGTGTCTTCCAGTCCATTCGATAATATCATTAGCAGATGCAATTAAGTCAGAATTATCATCGACATTTTTCCAAGAAATGGCACCTTCTTGATTAATGGAATTACCGATATCTTCTATAATTAAGAATCTATCACCGGCTTGTAACTCGGTAATACCGTGACCGGGCCCGATATGTTGTGGATCGATGATAGCATCAAATGTTCCCGGACTTCTAGTTCTATAGTTAGTACCAGTATTATATTCTAAATCGGTATCTAATCTCCCATATGAATCAATGCCTGTATTTGTGTTTAAGGTACTAGAATTCCAGGATACATTTATAATACTACTTTCAAATAGATCTATAGCAATTGTACCTACTATTTGTGTACCATTTGGTTGTGTTAAGTAAATTGCACTAGAACCAGCAACATATTTTCCGGGATATTGATCAAAAATTGTTTGCCAATCAATAGAAGTCCCATGTTTTATTTGAACATCAAGGGTCGGACTGGGCGGGCTGATTGTTTCTGCCGAACTCAATAAAACAACTGTGCTATCGTGGACTAATATATTATAATTTGTAATAGTAACAATTTCGGTACATAGTATATTAGATAATGAAGTAGTTTCACCACCTAACGGCATTCCTAACCCTTTTAAATACTGATCTTCATCCACCTCAGCAGTTTCGTATAGACTAGTAATAATTTTTGTAATAACACCGAGATGCTTAACTTTAACCGGCGGACTAATCCAGATAGGAGCATCGAGTGCTAATGTAGCGATATCAATTGGGGATTCGATACCAACAGGCACTTGTCTAGAACTCCACGTTATTCCGGTAAGATTTAATACACTTAAACTAGTCCAGTCGATATAATTACTAGTTGTTTGTAATTCTAAACTTGGATTAAACAATACTAAAATTTGTTCAAGAATCTGTAATTTCTGATCGGTACTCGACGACCAAATATCACATTTCATTGATAATTTGAACGGAGTAGGCATAAGTTTTTCTACTGTGTAGTTACGACCTTGTCCTTGTGTATATGTATTTGATGAATTATCGATATCACGTTCTCGAATATTCATTTTAGCAACGTATGTTTGATCAGCTAATCTATTATGATCTATGTCTAACGCTGAAATATACACTGCAATTTTAGGAACAGCTGAAATTAAGTTTTCACTATTTTGATTAATGATATTTGCAACTTGTCGATCACCGTCGCCATACATCACAGGAATACGATGTAATGAACCGTCACCATATTTTACCACAAAATTACTGAATACTCGCATGGTTTGTAACAAGTATCGTCTTATTTGTCCGTCATAGTACCACTGTATAATCGTTCATCGGCGTTAAACCGAAGCCTCCTTTATAAATTTATAGATGTGCATTAGAAATCTGCCCTTGGTTTAAGTACCTTGCTAAGACTTTGACGTTGAGCAACCCTGTTATTACATAACATTACCTTCCAAAGGCCGGCCTCTGAAACTGCCTGCTGCTCACCATTGACAATCGGTAAAGTAATTCTAACTTTAGCTACACTATTTGCATCATTATACAAACTAATTATAGTTGGGTAATCGGCAACAACATACGAAACATTAACAAGGCCATATGTAAATGATACATATGCAGACGTTACGTAGGTAATCTCAGTATCGATAATATGCTGACCAGCTGCTAATTCGATATACTCAATACCAACTGACTCATCATAGATATAACTAGTGTTGTTGATGAAGCTCGTTTTAAGTGTTTGTCGAGTATCGTTGTTAGTCATATTCATTCTAACAGCATCTTCAACCTTAATCCAGCTAGTGCCATTGAATCTAAACAACCTGTTTGGTAGAAAATCTGTTCTTAAAAAGAAATCGTCTAATGCAGGGTTAGCTGGAAATTGTATACCGTGGCCAAACACATACCCATTAACAGGATACCCATCACCGACTAGATATCCAGTGTACCCAGTCCTTAATGGAATTGCGTTAAATGCGCTAGAATTAATGTTACTACTGACATTACTGGCATTAATGTCAGTTTCGTCAGCTGTAGTTAACATAGGCTTTTTAGTAATAGGGTCGACTGCTAATGTGTAAAATTGTCTAGTTTCATACCCACTTTGCGGAGCATCTATTTCTGCCTGTTGAACAAGACTGTCATTAATTGATGAACTTAGGTTGTAATTACTAATTAAATCCTGCAATGTTGTATCTGATACAGGATCACCATTTGCATCGAGCGCCGGTTTATTAAATATGTCGGCAAATTGTTGGGCATTGGTGACCTTCTTTAATTTTAATCGATATAAGTGCGGGAACCATGTTGCACTAAACCCTTCGCTTGCTCGGCCTACATCTTCGATGACATAATAACGAGGTAATGCCATATCATAATCATTAAGAGAAAAATCATCTCTTAAATGGGGCATTTCGAAAACATCGCCACTTAACGGTTTACGACCTACATAGTTAATAAAATCATTAATATGTACGGTCATAAACAATGTATCGTTATCGATAAACAACCCGAATTGACTCAAGTTAAAATCAACATTTTGAACATTATAAATTCCACGAATACGATAAATTTCTTGATCGTATTTTCTATCTCTATTTTCTAAAAACAATAAATCTTGGATATTTGTTACAGCAGTAGACGCATAATGAGGTTGATCAGCAGTAGCATTTGCAGAATCGGTATTAGATCCTAAGTACTTGTGAACAAAACAATCCGTCCCACCGACTTGAAACATCTGTGAAATGTGTCGATCAATGAATTTATAATTATTACCTTTCTCAGGTTTATATAATGATAGTTTAGGCATATGGTATTTATCGTACTAAACAGTTGCAGTAATCTACTACCTTGTCAATCTGATCTAAATCCATTCGTAGCTAGTTGGAGATTCTATAGTTTTCCATAGGGGTATTTATGTATGTATATATTTACATTATTTAAGAAAACAATCTATTGGTCTATTAGCGATAAATATACTAGGAGAGTATTTTTATGGACAGTTTACCACCAACAATTGATTCAAATCCTACTGAAGAGCGAAACAAAGTCTTCGATTATGTTAAGTCCATGCTCGGCGATGGTATGATCGACGTAGAATTGGACCCTAGACATTATGAAACAGCATTAGACAGGGCGACTACCCGTTATAGGCAACGTAGTTCGAATGCTGTGGAAGAAAGTTGGATGAATTTACTCTTAATCCAAGACGTGAACGAATATAGATTACCAGACGAAGTTATTGAAGTTAGAGAAGTATTCCGTAGATCAGTTGGCTCGCGTAGCGGGCTAGGGGCGGGCGGCACACTTTTTGAACCATTCAACTTAGCATACACTAATACATACCTATTAAGCGGTACTATGATGGGCGGTTTAGCTACCTATGAATTGTTTGCGGGATATCAAAAATTAGCAGGCCGGATGTTTGGTAGTTATATTGAATATAGTTGGAAGCCTACTACACATATCTTAACAATCTTACAAAGACCATTTGCGCAAGGCGAACAAATTTTAATGAGAACTTATAACTATCGACCTGATTGGGTACTTTTACAAGATCCTTATTGCAAACAGTGGCTTAGAGATTATACTTTAGCCACTTGTAAAAGTATGTTAGGTCAGGCACGCAGTTTGTTTGGCAGTATTGCAGGACCGACCGGCGGTGGCATTACATTAAATGGCACCGCATTGCTCCAAGAGTCAAAAGAAGACATCGATCGACTTGAAAAAGAAATCGATAACTTTAGTACTAGAGAAGTACCATATACGTTTGTACTCGGTTAACCTACTAACTAAATATCGGTTAGTAGGTGCCGTATGAATATAATATCACGAGATTTTCTGCATCAACAATTATCAATAACTGTTGAATATACAAACAAAAGTCAAATAACATATAGTCGACGAATTCTAAATGAATATATAGATCGAGCAAAAACCTACCTTGTAGTTGAAAAACATGTTAAACAAGGAGAAAAAATATTATTAGAATTTGATGCATGGCCGGATTTTCTAGTGTGGTTTATGGCAGCAGCCGAACTTGGACTGATTCTCACAGTGCTAGATCCAGCCTCTAAATCTGTCCCTGATATTTTAAAAATATATGGGGGCATTAATCATGTTATCTCGAATGATACCGGCTATATTATTCCTACTATTTTTTATGAATATGTTAATACTAGCCAAAAAGATCTCATTTTAGCAAGAGACGACTTTCCGTTAGTATATACTACTAGTTCGGGGTCAACAAACACACCGACCCTAGTAACCTATACACATGACTTTTTGTATAAACTCGCTAAAAGAAATAGTAATGTTTATAATCTAAATGAAACTGATAAATGCTTGCATGTGCATACGCTAATACATAGTAGTATTGTAGGGATCTATTTCCTTCCAGTATTACATAGTTGTACTGACCACTATTACTTTGATGTAGAAGAAGAAAATTGGGTAGCATTAGTGCAAAGAGAAAAAATTAATCGATGTGCAATTTTTCACAAATACCTAACTCTAATAGAAAAACATTTTGATACCGATGTAGATTACGATTTTAATATTATTGCAATAAGCCAGTTATCAAATCAGTTAAAACAAAAGTTAAACAATTATGTGAGAATTCTATCAGCGTTTGGTTGCAGTGAAGTATCGGGTCCTGTATTGTTGTCAACAATCGGAGAAGTCGATACCCTAGAAAATAATTTTGGTAAACCACTGGATGATTTTTACAACATTTATATTGAAGATGGCGAATTAACAATTGAGTTTGAAAAAAAGAAAATCAATACAGGAGATAGATTTTGTATCGATAAGGGTGATTTTATATACCAAGGTAGACTTAATCTTTATAAAATAAACAATGCCGTAGTTGACATTGGGGAACTATTGGAGTTTATTGAAGAAGTGTATCAAATAAAATGCGATATTGTTGTTGATTTAAAATACAACCTAATTTATGCACGATTAGATATTGAGATTAATCTTGAATTACTTAATCAGCATATACTCAAAGAATTTGATCAAAATTATCAAATATCATCTGTGGTTTTCTCCCCCCGTGATGAATTTATCAATAACGTAAAGTTTAATGCAAATGGAGTTAGAATAGCATGTCGACAAAAACTATTACTCGAACCCTTATAAACAAAGATATTAACTTAATAATCTGTGGCTATGACGAAGTCTATAATTATGATCAAATTATTAATTATATCGATCGAATTAAAACATATCTAATTAAAGAAAAACATGCAACTGCAGGCCAATCAATAATGCTGCTGCATGGTGATATACATGTTCCTTGGTTATATGCTTGTGCAGAATTAGGAATGCAACTGGTTATTGCAATGCATCATATGTTTAAACAAACAAAGCTAGAAGAAATAAATGAGATATACGGAAATGTTGACTTTTTAGTGAGACCAGTCAATGCAGATTTTTCGATTGGGTATCATTATCAAGATCCGATAGATATTAATGTAATCAAAAATTATAACGATACCAGTTGCGCCGATGTTTTTTATGCAACACCGGATACAATATTAACTAAATCTATAAGTGAAACTGCAAAGAAAATCAAAATAGAATATCATACACATGGATTTTTCTTTGATTTACTAGAACGAAATGCTAAACTGTTTGATATAAAATCGAATGATAGGTGCATGCATACTAAAATGCTTCACCACGGTCCAGTGTTTGGCGAATTTTTCCTACCATCAATAAAATACGCTAAAACACATATATGGTATACAGCCGACGATCAAAATACATTTAATTATCTGTTTGAATATAAAATTACACGAGCTACATTTTTATACTATAGGGCAGAAGAATTTGCAAATTTCGTTTTTTACACAGGTGCTAAGTTTACCGAAGAGCAGTTAATAGTATTATCAAATTTAAACATGCATTTAATTAGATCACCGATCGAACGAACAATAGCATTGCTAGTTCAAAAGTATGGGGTTAGTTTAACTATTAGTTTTGGTTCAACTGCAACTGCCGGGCCTTTGTTACTACAAAAAGTTGACAAAAATAACGCTAACTGCTACAATCAATATGAATTTGTTGATCCTAACGATAAGTTTTATACTGTATCGATAGTAGATGGAAATCTAACTGTAGTAATGCCAGATACTACAGTTATTACAACAACTGATAAATTTGAATATTATAACGAAATATACCACTTTGTGAAATCTTTATGATTATAGGAATTTGCGGATTCATTGGATCGGGTAAAGATACTGTTGCTGATTATCTAGTTAATTTTCATGAATACAGAAGAGAAAGTTTTGCTAGTTCATTGAAAGATGCAGTTGCAGCAATTTTCGGTTGGGACAGAATCTTACTTGAAGGCCGCACTAAACAATCTAGAGAGTGGCGAGAACAAGTTGACGACTGGTGGTCAACTCGATTAAACATGAATATTACTCCTCGGTTTGTATTACAGAATTGGGGTACAGAGGTTCTTAGAGACGGGTTTCATTCCGAAATTTGGATTGCAAGCGTAGAAAATAAAATACGTCAAACAAAGGACAATATTGTAATTACAGATTGTCGGTTTCCAAATGAAATTAAGGCTCTACGGGCTGCTGGTGGAAAAGTAATAAGAGTAAAACGCGGTGAAGAACCTTATTGGTATCAAATAGCAGTCGAAGCAAATTTGCTAGACTATAATTCTGCAAGTCTAATGTGCGATTTTAAAATACACCCAAGTGAATGGGCCTGGGTTGGTACTGATTTTGATGCAGTAATTGAAAATTCATCTAGTATTGATGAACTATATAAAAACATTAGATATCAGGTGTTAGATATTTCTGAGTCGTAATCTACAAATCCGGAGTAAGATCTCCCTGCTTCCACACAACCCCTTCCTTATGAAGAACTCGCTGACAATTAGAACATACTGTTTTAAGATTACTAGCCCTGCAATTATTCATGTCTCCGTCAACATGAAACACAGCAAATACTTCTTTGTGCTGTGATTTAAATCCACATTTATCGCAGATGTTCTTCTGTCGATATCCGCTACGATACCATCTCGGTATACCGTGATATACTCCCTGTGACGAACATACATTACATAATTTACGGTAATAGATACGACCATCTTTGATATAGTTAATCGCTTTGGGTCGAAATCCGCATTTGCATAGGGGCCTCATACTGTATTTAAAAGATTAGACCTTTTGTAGGCCTTTTATAGCGATATAGAGAGCCCAAAATAAAGATTTCCATATAAATACAATTAGAAATAGTATTCATGGAGATCATACAATGGCTCAACTTCAATCACCGGGCGTAAGCGTAACAGTTATCGACGAAAGTTTTTATACTTCAAACGCACCAGGTACCGTTCCGTTAATCTTTGTCACAACTGCTGAAGGTAAATCGAATAGTGCAGGCACTGGCACTGCATTAGGTACACTAAAGGCCAACGCCGGCCAAGTTTATTTATTAACCAGTCAGAAAGATTTATCTGACAAGTTTGGAATGCCAGTATTCCAAACAGATGCACAAAATAACCCAATTAACGCTGGCGAACTTAACGAATACGGATTAAATGCTGCATACAGCGTTTTAGGCGTAATCAATCGTGCGTTTGTTGTTCGTGCAGATGTAGATTTGAATTCATTAATGCCGAGTGCCACTCTACCATACGGTGAACCAGCTAATGGAACGTATTGGTTCGATTCAGCAGATACGCTTTACGGAATCTTTATATGGAATTCGGCGCCGCTGAGTTCATCAAACGGGCAAACATTTAGTAACTACGTTCCTAATGTTATCACTAACCCGGATGCAATCGACGTAGAGAACGCTCCGTTAGCAAGCAGCGGTCAAATCGGTCAGCTTGCAATTGTAGCAGTTTCTAATCTTGTTCGATTATGGTATAAGAAAGCAGAAACAGATACCGCAGCCGGCACATGGGTTGAAGTAGGTTCTGCGGCATGGGCAGCTAGTATGCCTAGTGCAAGAGGCACTACTTCTGTATCATTAAGCAGCGGCAACGCATTTACAATTACAGTAAACGGTGCAGCACACACTCATCCTGGCTGTGCAACGCTTAATCAATTAGTAACTGCTATTAATCAAACTAATCCAGTTACTGGTATTACTGCACATGTTGTTAATAACGCATTAGAAATTTATTCTACAGGCGCTGACTTCACATTGAGCGGAGAAAATGCGGCTGGCGCAGGGTTTACAGTAGGCACTCCTTATAAAGCCCCAACATTACAAATTTCAGCACACACACAGGTTCCGCTATTTAAGCGAGCCGATGGAGTATCTGTAAATGGCATGCCGACAGGATCTATCTGGATTAAAACAACAACCCCTAACTTAGGTGCAAGGTGGAGTGTTAATCTTTATAGTTCGTATACTAGTAGTTGGGTAACACTATCGACACCGATGCATAATTCAAATGCGGCAGCAATTCTCTCACTTGATCCTGTTGGAGGCGGCGCGAGCATCTCAAAAGGCACACTCTATGTCAAATACAATGATTCTGAATCGACTCCACAATATGCCGATTTTAAACTTTATGTTCGTAGTGGCCAAGGTGAAACTACGATAATTTCGGATCCGATTCTTCCCGGAACGTTCACTGTGGGTTCAAACTCGTTTAATATCTCCGAAACTTATGCTGGGTCTGCAAACTTTACCTCGCCTATAACTATTACATTTACAGCAACAGGTACAACAGCAGATGCTGATATTATTTTATTACAGTTAACATCGTCATTAGCATCAACTAACATTATTGCTTCAAAAAATAGTCTCAATCAAATTATTATTAGTCATTCAACAGGTGGCGATATTAAGTTTAGCGATGGGACCAATACCCCGATTGATAAATTATTTGTACCAGGAAGTAGTGCAAACTTTTTTGTTGATCCTAGTGATACTAGTAATAGCCCAACACACTATGTTGCAAGTTTATGGACAGCAGGTGTAGACGGATCGGGATTTGCATTTAATGCACCAACTGCACCAACTAGTTCACCAGCTGATCAAACATTATGGTACAATAGTGTAATCGAAGATGTTGATATTATGATTAATAATGGTACAGCATGGGTTGGCTATTTACAGTATGCCGCAACTTCGGGAACTAATCCAGCTGGCCCGTTTATTGGAGCAAGTGCACCGACTGCCGGATTGCAAAATAATGACCTGTGGATTGACGATAGTGATTTAGAAAATTACCCAAAAATTTATAGATATTCGTCTGTAATTTCTAATTGGATTTTAATCGATAACACCGATCATACTACAGAAAATGGTATTATTTTTGCCGATGCTCGTTGGGCTACCGCAGGCGACATGTCAGCTCCGAGTAGCATCGTTCAATTGTTAAATTCAGATTATTTAGACCCAGATGCACCAAGTGCAGCATTATATCCAAAAGGAACGCTACTTTGGAATCTACGCCGTTCGGGGTTTAATGTTAAAAAATATGTTAAAAATTATATTAACAGACTCACTGCTAATCACAATTACGGTGATGAATCAATGTTTAATTATTTCCCAGATCGTTGGGTAAGTGATGCAGCAAATAATATTTCGACTCATGTAGGGACCTTTGGCAGAAAAGCGCAGAGAGCAGTTGTTATTCAAGCAATCGAAGCGTTAATCGCTAACAACCAACAGATTCGTGACGAAGATAGCAGAGTGTTTAACTTAATTGCTTGCCCAGGGTACCCAGAAGTATTATCGAGCATGAAAGGATTAAATTACGATAGAGGTCTTACAGCATTTATTGTTGGCGATTCCCCTGCAAGATTAACTCCTGATGCAACAAGTCTTAATAATTGGGCTGCAAATGTTAATAATGCTATAGTAACTAGCGAAGCTGGATTAGTTGATACAGATCCGTACATGGCAGTATTTTACCCGTGGGGATTAACTACCGATAGCTTGGGCAATTATGCTGTTGTTCCGCCAAGTCATATGATGTTACGAACAATTGCATTAAGCGACAATGTTAGCTATCCGTGGTTTGCTCCAGCAGGCACACGTCGTGGTATTATTACTAATGCGGGATCGGTCGGTTATATTAATTCGCAAGGGGAATATCTTTCAGTTGCATTAAATACTGGACAACGAGATACACTTTCTATTAATCATGTCAACCCGATCACATATATTACCGGCACAGGGTTAGTAAACTTTGGCCAGTACACAAGACAGCTAACTTCTACTGCGTTAGATCGCATTAATGTAGCAAGATTAGTAGTCTATCTACGCAGACAACTTGATCAAATTGCAAAGTCTTATCTATTTGAACCGAATGATACAATTACTCGTAATGAAATCAAAGGTCAAATCGAAAGTTTCTTATTAGAACTTATGGGGCAACGAGCATTGTACGACTTTATTGTAGTATGTGATACAACAAATAATACACCTACAACAATTGATGCAAGCGAACTACATGTAGATATTGCAATTGAACCAGTTAAAGCAGTGGAATTTATTTACATTCCATTAAGAATTAAAAATACAGGTTCGATTAAGAATCTAGCAACTAAATAATGGAGTAATAAAATGGCCATTTCATCTTTATCAAAATTTACGGTACCGCTAGCATCAGATCAAAGCGCAGCCACTCAGGGCTTGTTGATGCCGAAGTTAGCATATCGTTTTCGAATATCATTTGAAAACTTTGGTGTTACAACACCAACTACTGAGCTTACTAAGCAAGTAGTGTCAGCAGGTCGACCAAAAATGGAATCAGAAAACCAAGAGTTATGGGTTTATAACTCAAGGGTTAATTACATGGGTCGGCCAAAATGGGGGACCATCAGCGTCAAGATTCGTGATGACGTCACTGGCGCGGTTAGTAAATTAGCCGGCGAACAAATGCAAAAGCAATTCGATTTCTTTGAACAAAGTAGTGCCGCAGCAGGCGGTGATTACAAGTTCTTATTAAGACTCGAAATTTTAGACGGCGGCAACGGTGCATTTACGCCAAACGTCCTTGAAACTTGGGAATGCTACGGATGCTATGTTACTAGTTATGAATATAGTGAAATGGATTATACTAAACAAGATCCAATGATGATTTCATTAACTATTCAACCAGATAATTGCATTGAAACAACGGGTGGTGCAACAGCGCCATCGGGTAGAGCTACCGGCACTGCTGCATCAGCAAGCGGAGCTTAATATTAAGAATGCCCGCTTCGGTGGGCATTCTCTTGATTATTTGTTTTAAATCTAGTTAATTTCTACGTATAAATAATAGTATGGCATTTACTCCCACACTATCGTTAAATCATACTAGCAATGTCAACTTCCGTGATTCCCAAACGGCTGCACGGTTATTTTCTGACGATCAATTTAGATTAGCCCCAAAATTTAACTTCCTTTTTCATGTTTCGTTTAGTATTAACAAAGCAGCATTAACCGATATTACGCTTATACAACGCCACGGGACTGAAATTGATATGTTAGTTAAAACTTGTGATTTACCAAGTTTTGACATTACAACTGAAACATTAAATCAGTATAATAGAAAAAAAGTTATACAAACCACGCACAAGTATAACCCTATTAGTATTACCTTCCATGATGATAATATGGGAGTTATTAATCAGTTGTGGCAAAATTACTACAAATACTACTATGCCGATCCATCGTCTTCAAAAGATTCCGGTGCGTATGCTAGAACAGCTATGTTAAATTTTAAGTATATTTTTGATAGGTACGGGTTAGACAACGGTAGTACAGTTCCTTTTTTTAATTCTATAAAAATTTACCAGATGGCTAGACATGAATATGTTTCGTATACGTTACATAA
>JGI24890J29729_1000757_pt1 | contig 17733 bp, 23 predicted proteins | sample FreactcultureFD7_FD_29729 | JGI IMG/M metagenome (IMG submission 29729)
GCGGGCGGGAGATGCATCCTGGCGTGCCCGGCAAAGCCGGTTGCGCATCTCTGATCGGCTTGCTAAGGGTGCGACCGAAGGTCGCGGCAGGCCCTTCCGACCCCGCCGCCCGGCCACCGACCCTAACGTCAGCGCCGGGCAAAATCTTATGAAGCATGGGGTACCTCCTTGTTGGCCCGTTTCGCGATGTAGCGATCGAGCGAGCCGACAACGACAAAGTGCCTCGCACCAAGATGTATGGTATCCAACTCTGGCAAGATGTCGGTGTAGAATTTGGCGCGGCTTATACCGCCCATGTACGTGCACGCGTCGGGGATTGACGCGAGCGCCGGCTTCAGTTCGGTTATCGGAAGGGCATCCATGTGGCATCGGCTCCGTTGCTCGGACGGTCCATGCGTAGACGCGCGGACCACACGAACGGCTTGCGCCGGAACCGGAAGGCTGTAAATTGCCCTTATTCTCGATCCGACTTTATGCGCGCCACATCGCCAGCGTGAGAGCGATTCCTTGCGGGTCCGCCTTTTTTTGGCCCTTGTAAATCCGCCTGAGTTGTTTGCCCGTTAGTCCCGTTGCAGGCTCCAGCTCCCTGCATGCCGCGGCGATGCTTGACCCTGCCGCGACCCGCTTTTCAATATCGGCGGCAATGATGAGATCATGGTGGGGCGTGTGGGGCCTCCCCAGTTTACGCGGCGCCGCCTTCATGAAATCCTCTACCGCCCCGAGAGGGTCGGGCTGCTTCCCGCAGTACCAAAGGGCCGTTTGGACGAAATGAACCAGCCGGGGGTCGATTGCGCCTGCCGCCTTTTGGCCTCGGTATAACTCAAGTAGTGCGGCCTCAGCTGCACGGCGCTCTTCGGGGGGGGCTCCATTACCTGGCATGGCGCGCCCCAAATAATGGTTTATCAGCTCGGGTCTTGGGGGGCGTGCCTTGGGCTCGATATAACGGCTGGGGCTGGGGGGCGCCTCGATATAACTGCAGGTGGGGGGCGTCTCGATTTCATCGGTCATGATCGCACTCCACCGTAACAAGTTAGTGACTCACCCCCACGCGCGGTGGCGGGGATGGCGGTCACGCCTAAGCCCTCTCCCCGATCGAAACCACCTTGCGTTCCGACACAATGCCGAATTTTGGTGCTGCCGCGCGAATCGCATCCGAAATGTAGCTTGGCGCCAAATGGCCGTAATGCCGCTCGACCATGCGCGTGTCGGCATGGCCAAGGTTGCGGGCAACCACCATAAGCGGGGCGCCGGCCATCACGGAAAGTGATGCCCATGTATGCCGCAAGATATGGAACGATACCACCGGCTTGATTCCGGCACGCTCGCAGGCTTCCGCCATTGGCCGGCCCTGATGCGATTTTTTCCAGGCGGTTCCATCGGCCTTGGCGAGTAAAAGCGTGCCGCCCGCCTTGCCGGCGGCAAGCGACTTGAACAATGCCACGCCTTCATCATTCAGAACGATATGGCGCCCTTGCCCGCTCTTGCTGGTCCGAACGTGAACCGTGCCGCTGTCCGGGTTGAAATCGGATGCCCGAAGGGCCGCCAATTCGCCGTACCGGGCGCCAGTCGCAAGCGCCGCGTGCATCAAGGTTCGAAAATCCGGTTGCGATGCATTAATCAGTCGTTGCGCTTCGGCGACCGTGAGATATCGCACCCGTGCGGCATCAGCTTCCTCGAATGGCTCGACCCGCCGCCAAGCGTCATCGGAAGGAATTTTGCCTTCGCGCCACGCACGGTTAAGCGCGGCTTTTAGGACCGTCAGTGTGCGATTGGCGCTCGACCGGCGTCGGCGAATAGCGTCCGGGTCGCTCTTGTCCAATTCCCGGAAATTATGCTTCTTGGCGCCGCTCTTGGCGCGCAAGCGTGCGGGGGAATTGGCAAGATCGCGGAGCCATTTTTGGATTTCGGTCGTCGTCAGCCGGTCGCACTGGATACCGCCAAGCTGTGGCAGAATGAGCGTGTCGGCACGGTAGCGGGTATCATGGCCGGTCTTCCGGTGTCCTTGAAGCCAAGTGATGTACGCCTCAATGCATTGCCGGACGGTGTAGGGGCCGGCCGCCACCTCACCGCGGTCTTGCCGCGCAAGATCGGCGAACCAAGCGTGCGCCGCACCCTGGGCCTGGGAAAACGAAAGGACGTGCTCACCGTCAGCGTCGGCACGGTCATCGGCCGTACCGATTGAACGAAAACGGCGGCCATGCTCTGCGCTGTAGTGACGCGCTATCCAGGTGCCACCCTTGGCGCCCTTGCGGTAACCGATTCCCAACCCGACGGAAATCGATCGCCAATGCGGTTCCCGCTGTACTTTGAGCCGTTGCCGAGCGGCGCGCGTGTCGAGCTTAGCATCTTGAAGGGTCCGGGCCATCGATGTTCCCGCCAATTAAAATGTACGACATAACGTACGGCATACATGTAGCTGGACAGCAATGGACACGCAAGGACAAAACTGCTTATTTCATTGACGTTTTCTTGACATGGGCGGAAAGGCCTGGACACGGTAGCGTCTCTTTCACGGCGGAAACACGGGTTCGATTCCCGTAGGGCGCGCCAGTGATTTCAATGACTTAGCACCGCTCTTTTGGATTTGCGGTGTCGCGTACGGCATAAATACGGCATAGACGGTCCCTTGCCGCGATTCCGCGCTTCAAAAATCTACCCGCTCCAAAGCGATCAAGGCGCGAATGAGCTTCGCAATCGAGGGCGGCACCAGCGCTTCGCCGGAAGCTTGCCGCAAGCTTAAGCACAGCACCTTGGCGGGCATAAATACCGAAATGCCAAGCTGCTTTAGCGCGGCGTCGAATTCGCCGGCCGTCATGGTGCTCGCAAGCCGGGCCATGGTAAAGACCTATCGTTGCTTTTGGTGCTTCGCGGTGTCCTCACGGGCCGCGTTGCGCCAACTGTGACCGGGCCGGCGGTTGGCGCCGCCGGCCCACTCTTTCGCATTTTCGCTACCGGCGACCTGCCGCCTGGATCACGTCGGCGAAATCAAGCTGTGCGGCGCCGTCACCAAATAGGCCTCCCGGTGGCTTTTGCGGCGCCGTGGGCCTCATTGGCGCGTCCGCGCGGCGTTGGGCCATGGCGCCATCGCCGATCTTGTCGGCGCCCGGTAGGACGTGCTGCGCCCCGGCTGGCGTCCATTCGATCATTGGCCCCTCGCGATTTCGGCTATCTTGTACCGGTTGTATGTGTGGTTGCGCCCGATATTGGAACGCGATTGCCGGCCGGTGCCGCGACACGAAAAGCAGGTGCCGGATTTGGCCGGCTTGCCGTTCGTGGTCGCGCCCCATGCATAGGTGCCGCTCCCGCGACATTTGCAGCATTCGCCCGGCTCGGAGTTCGGTTGCGCAAGATCGTACATCGTGCGCCTCCTAAAACGGGATTGCGTCGGCGCGTGCCAGCGCGTGGATTGTCGGGTCGCGGTTTTCGAGCAAATACCATTCGAGGTCGGCGCGCTCTTGTGCCCGATTGTGGGCGATGCCCCATGCGATCTTGGCGAAAGCCACGTCAAGCCAATCTTGGAACATGTCCGCGTCGAGTTCGGCGCGCTCGGCAGCTGTGAGCGGGCGGACTGTGCCCCGAAAGTCACCGGGGCTTTCGCCCCGGTTGCGTGCTTCCTGCTTGGCGCGCTTAGCTTCAAGCATGCGGTTTGCGAAGGTGCTCATTGGCGCACCTCCGCAAGCAGCCTGCGGAGCTTTTCAGCCGCTGCCGGTGCTATGTCGTAGTCCGTAATGAGAGCTTCCAACTCGCGGCGCCGGTTTTCGATTATCTCCCGGATCGATGGCCAGCCGGTCAGGGCTGGCGCGGCCGGGGCAAGTGTCGGAAGGTCGGTCATTGGTGTGCCCTCCCTCAAAACTTGCCGCCGGACCCGGCACCGCCGCCCTCAAAAGACGGATGCCAGTACCGGCGCGGCGGAAGCACACTTTCCGGGTCGATTTTCAAAAGCTTGCGAATGCGATCTTGCGCCGCGCGCCCTTTCAAAGGGACCGGTGCCGGGTCCGGTTCGCCCCATACGCTATAAGGCTTGCCATCATCCGGCTCGGCAGCGGGATAATGCATGTCCGGCACCTGCACATCGGCTTCTATTTTCCATCCCGGCAAAGCTTTTGAGTGATTTTCCTGGACGGAACGCACGGGCTCGGAAGCCTTGCGCGACTGCCGATCGCTTTCGGCTTCCGTCTGTGAAATGTGGAATACCGTCGTGGTGTGCGGCTTGCGATAGGTGCGCCGCGTTTCGGCGCCAGTGGCCGGGTCGCGCTCTTTGGTGTCGCACTCAATGAAGGTCACGACCTTGACGCCGTGCTCACCTTTCTTCACGGACCGGCCCAAAGCCTTCCAAGCATTGAACGTAAAAACGTTCTCTCGCGGCTTGATATCGGTCTCGGCAATGCCCTTGGCCATAAAGCCATCGAAAATTGCCGGGTAGTTGGACATGGTGACGCCGTTGCGGGCGCGGTCAAGCGACTCCGCTTGTTCGATCTTTGTCATGGTGATTACCTCACAGTTATTTCGACGTTGGCGCGTCGAATAACCCTAATATCCGTCCTTCGGAGGGATACGTCAATAGGTTTTTTCAAAATCTTTTAGTACATTCTGGCGCGGCTTTTGCTACGTATACACTGTGCTAGTTGACTTTGATTAGGCTAGATTTCGAACTCGGGATAACGAAAGGGAACGGCGGGGGTCGAAACATTGCCGGGATGCCTTTCAAAACTTGCTGCGATTTTAGAATTCGAATAGGGATGGAAGCAGAATTAGCGGCCCAACAATTACCGTATTTTGCACGTTCGCTAGTAAGCGCAAGGAATCGGATGGGGGGCATCGATGATGCGGTCGCGATTGGTGGCCATCCTGCTGTTGATGATGTTAGGTGCCCCAGCGCTCGCGGGGCCTAACGAGGACATTCTTGCCGCCTCAAAAAATGGCGACAAGGCAGCGGCAGAGGCAGCGCTCGCCAAGGGCGCCAGCGTCAACGTAGTTGATGAAAAAGGGCTGACGCCGCTTGGCATCCCTGGGCTGACGCCGCTAGGGCTAGCCGCCGTTTACGGTCACAAGAATGTTGCCATCTTTCTCTTGGCCAATGGGGCGAATGTGAACGCCGCAGATTGGAAGGGACAGACACCGCTCCATCAAGCGGCAGAAAACGGCTCAACGGATGTTGCCAAATTGCTTCTGGATCAAGGCGCCAATGTCAATGTCAGAGACATGGCGGGTGTAACTCCTTTGGCGTGGGCCGCATTAAACGGGCACAGAAACGTCGCCACGCTACTCTTGGCTCGGGGCGGGCTCGTCAACGCGCGGGTAGGTGCCGACAAGACAGCGCTGCATTTGGCGGCAGCGGCAGGCCACAAAGAAATGGTCGCCCTATTGCTTGCACACGGTGCTGCCGTGAACACACGAAACAGCGATGGCCAAACGCCGCTTCAAGAAATGCAGGCTTCAGCCCTGGATGACGCAACAAAGGCCAGCATCGCGGCGGCCTTGCAAGCAACACCAAAGGTGCAAGCGCAGGCTGCTTCACCTCCCCGGGCTCCGTCCCGGCCGGCATCACCGCCCGCACCCCCAGCCGTCCAGATTCAACCGACATTACCAAACAATTGCGATATTGGCCGTATCGTTCAAAGCTTGCAAATAGTAGCTCAAGAGCATCCCGAGTTGCGGTTGCGCGAAACTCCGGGCGCGATGATGAAATCGATCGAGAAAGTGCAAATAATGATGGGCTGCCGGCCGGCCCCGCAGACAACAGAATGCAGGTGGGTTGGGAATACCTGGACGTGTAAGACGCAATGAGTAGGAACGCCTGTGCGGAATGGCGCGATGGACGGCCAAATAGGAAGGAGGACTTATGAGGGAGTGGAGGGGCTTTCTTGTAGTCGCGCTCTTGGTCACCACACCCCTCGTGGCGTTGGCGATTGAAGGCAACGTACAATTATTCGCGATTGAGTCGGAGGCACAAAAGCACTGCCCTGCCGATGTAGTCGTATGGGTAAATACTCCGACCGGCATCTATCACTATAACGGGATGCGATGGTATGGAAATACGAATCATGGCGCATACGTGTGCCAGCAGGAAGGTAATCAAGCCGGGTATCGCCCGACAAAGAACCGACAGTGAAAAGCTGTTTTCATTGGCGCCGTCATATCTTCTTGCGCAGCGAACGGTAGCGTGCCGGGAGGCCCGGCACGCTATCTTAAACCGGCATGGTTAGGCTTCGCATGGCAAACAGGATCGTCTTATAGGTGATGCGGCTGCCGTCGCGATTTGGTGGCGACCGCCTTAGTAGGTGGAGCAGGTGAAGCCACCGCCGCCGTCTGGGACACAGTGAGACTGTTGCGGCGGTGCATATGTCGGGCAATTAATGCCGTGCTGGGCAGCCTGAGCGGCCAGGTAGCCATTCATAACGCCGCCGTATCCCGTCGGGCAGGGATATTTCTGTTGGGCGTCGGTGTAGCCGGCGCCGACAGCGCTGACCCCTGAACTGCTGGTCTGGCAACCCGGAGCGAGCAAAGCGACAGACAAAAAAAGACAATTCCGAGCAAAGACTTTCGCCGAACCGACATTTGACGCCACGCTACGGTTAAGCCGACACGTCCCCCCCATAGCATCACCCCCCATGAACGAACGCTTTGTCCATGACAGCCGATTGTGACTTAAAAGCGGTCGCCTTAAAAACGCCAATCGGCACCATCAGCGTCCGTGAAACGGACGCACAAGGGCAAGCTGCGGGACGTGCTGGCGCGCAACATGCGCCGGCTTCGTGCCGCACGCGGTCTCAGTCAGGAAGCGTTGGCGCACGAATGCGGGATCAATCGGACCTATCTCAGTTCGGTCGAGCGGTCGGAACGCAACGTGTCGATTGACAACATTGCGCGTATCGCGAGCGGACTGCAAATCGACCCGTGGCGATTGTTGCTTGACGATTGACCGCGTAGGCCTTGTGAAGGTGATTTGAATACACGCTGCGGATGAGGGTTCTTTTGATGGTGGGGGGGGGAGGAGGAATTTTACGGGAGGGGAGCGGCTTTCTTTGTCACGCATCATCTTCGGTCCAGACCTTCCCTTGCATCGCGTCGGATTCGTTCGGCCTGCGGTGGAGCACGTGAGCGGCTTGGTCGTTAGCGGCGCGATTCAGTGTGGAGCGCAACATGGGAACCGAACGCTGCCATGGGATTCTGTGGAGTCTCGACGGTATTTTTATCTGCAAGAATTGCGCTCTCAAAACGGCCGTTGCCGCTATTGTCATTGCCGTCGCGCTTTCTGGATTGGTGTGCGCAGCGCCGATCGACCACGGAGTCGAGGCAGCGAAGCGCGGAGACTACGCGACCGCGATGCGAATTTTGCGCCCCCTCGCCATAAAGGGCGATCCCCGAGCGCAGTACAATTTGGGGGTCATTTACGACGAAGGCCTGGGCGTGCAGCCGGATTCTTCGGCTGCGTTTAGCTGGTATCTAAAGGCGGCCAACCAGCGTTACGCCAGTGCGCAAGCCAATCTCGGAGTCATGTACTACACAGGCCAGGGCGTTCGGCGGGATTATTTCACCGCGTATATTTGGTTCTACCTGGCGGCGTCTGCCGGAGACAAGGACGCGGCAAGAAGCTTGAACCAGGTCGCAGGCGAATTACCCTCCGAATACAAAGCGGAAGCGCAGAGGCGGGCCGCAGATTGGTTGCCATGGACGGCAAACGCCGCGCCGACTCAGACCGCGCCCGCACGACCCGCGTCCAGAAAGACCGAACCTGAAGAATTCTCTGGCACCGCATTCTTTGTTTCGAAGGACGGGAAGGCTCTGACCAACGCCCATGTCGTTCAGGGGTGCCGGCAGATCAGTGTCAATACAGAAGGGCAGAGCCACGGCGCCAAGGTCCTGGCAAGGGATGACAAAAACGACCTCGCCTTGCTGGCAACCGATTTGAACCCGGCTCAATCGGCGAATTGGCGTCTTCAAGTTCGGCAGGGCGAAGACATCGTCGTTTATGGATTCCCACTATCGGGAGTACTATCCTCCGGGGGCAACGTCGCCACTGGCAACGTCACCGCGCTTGCCGGGCTTGGGAACGATAGCCGGTTCCTGCAAATCTCCGCACCGGTCCAGCCGGGGAACAGCGGCGGCCCTCTTCTCGACCGGAACGGGTCCGTCGCCGGCATCGTCGTTGCAAAATTGAACGCGCTCGCGATTGCTTCGGCTACCGGCGATATTCCCCAGAATGTCAATTTTGCCATAAAGGCTTCGGTGGCCGCCGCGTTTCTCGACGCTCAGCGGGTGACGCATGCCGAGAATGCAGGCACTGGCGCGCTCTCGACGCCCGACCTTGCCGAGCGCGCAAGGTCGTTTACGGTTCAAGTCATCTGCATCAGGTGAGATGGATGCCAGTTGGGCCGGAATTTCCTACCTTCGCGGTGCCGGGCCAGGCCTGCTAGCCCGCTGCATTTTATGGGATGATGACAACATCAAAGGGTAGCAATCATGAAATACGTGGTGATTTCATTTGTCATAATGGGAGTTATCGTGTGGGCCGTTGTATCCTTATTTGAGTGGCTTGGAAACGCGACAAAACAGTTCAAAGCGCGCATCTCGATCGACACGAGTAAGACCATCGTCGAGAGGAACCAGGACCTTATTCAGCAGTATCTTGGAACAATCTATGCTGGCAGCGAATTTTATTATGTAGACAACAAAGTAAGGGATTGCATTGGAGCCATAGCAAATCGGGAGGGTTTAAATCGGTTAGTTCCAGAAGCCAGAGAATGGCTCTCGGTGTGGCAAAATAGAAGTGACATTCCGAAAGAATACCTTGATCTTAAAGATCACCTCAAGGACCTCTTTAAACACCGCTTTGACGAAAGGCAGGAGCAAGCGCGCCATGAGTATGAGCGACGACAGGAGCAAGCGCGCCTCGAGTCCGAAGCGAAGCGAGATAGAGAGGGTGAAAAGCTTTTTGTGGCAAATATAGATTTGATCGAAAAGTTTTTCGAAATAGCAGAAAGGAAGGTTTCTATCCTTGATGACTATGGAGACGAGAATTGGTCAGTGTTGGAGAAGGAGATTGAAGCGTGCATTGAAAAGATCGCAACGAGAGCAAACATAAAAATTAACTGGAAAAAATATCGTTCAACGAAACGACGGTGGTTTTATAGCGAAACAGGGACTCTTTTGGATGGTCACTCATGGTTGAAAGTAAAGCTGGAGGAACGGTTCCGTAGACGACATGCGGAACAAAGTAAGAAACCGGTGCCTGACGTTGATATCAATAGTCTAGACGGAATTGAGTTTGAGGCCCATATTGCCAGAAAGCTCAAGGAAAATGGCTTTCAAGATGTCCGTGGTACGCCGGCAAGCGGCGATCAGGGCGCAGACCTTATTGCGAGGCATGCAGGTAAAACCATTATCATTCAAGCGAAACGATATCAAGGTACTGTCGGCAATAAAGCCGTTCAGGAAGTAGCGAGTGCGGTCAATTTCTACGATGGCGATGAGGGCTGGGTGATCACTAACTCTACCTTCTCGCCAGCGGCGAAAGCTCTCGCACAAAAAACGAAGGTGAGACTAATTGATGGGCGAGATTTGGAAAGAATCGATCAGGTACTGAAAGCAATATAAGTGATTTGTTACAAGAAATCCGAAAAGTATCTCTGTCGAGGTGGCGGCGCGAAGGGCGCTTCGGAAACATTGGCTTTTCAGCGACGCTCTCCGGTGCGTTGAAGGTCGAACGGACCTCCTTCGCGGTCTTTTTCCACCACGACGAAATGAGGCCCCAGCGCATCGGCACAAGCACGGGGCCGTCCTTGGACACCATCAGAACGTCAATGCTGTCGGTCGGCGCAATGTTGTATCGCGGTTGAAGGTTTCGCGCGGCGCCGACAAGCCCATAAAAGCTCTTGGACCTCGCGCCACGTGTAATTTTGGGTGAAGCGTCCGCACATACGTCACGTCTTCATGATGTTCGGGCCGTGCCCCTCTCGCGGTGGCCCCTGTTCGAACCTCCAATTGTTCAACTCCAGGTCATCCACAATCGCTTGTGCCACCTTGACCTGTTCGTCTTCGGTCAGGGCGCGGCGCATGCCGCGGACCAGCTTAAGGCCCTTGCGCAAGCCAAGCATGACGCTGAATCGTAGGTGTTCCGCCGTTGTCCACATGCGGCCATTATGAGAACATTGCAGGAACGGCGTCAACCCCGATCAGGCTGACTGGCCGTTGAAGTCCGCGATCGTCGCTGCCCCCTACAGCACCCAGTTGGAAAATTACGGTACCGTTGTAGGTAAGTTCAAGGCAGGTGTGATGCGTGTAACGCGGGCCACCGCGCGAGCTGACCCCTGTCTGCGCGCGAAACGAGTCTTGTCGGGACCTCCAACTGGTTGTAAGAACGCAACGCGCCCCGAAATGATCGAGGAGTCTCTTCCATGCTCTCCATCGCCGCGACCAAACTTTCTGACTTGCTGAAACCAACCACTCGTGGCGAGACCGTCAACGTGCATGTCGTACAGCCCGTAAGCGAGCCTCAACCAGATTTTAGCGCTATGAAACGCTTAATCGAGGCTGGCGGCGCGATTCGCGAGCAGGATAGCCGCAAAAATGAACGAGAAAATTGAGAAGTTTCCGCGCTCTAATGAGTTACCGAATCAATCGCCATTATTTTGGGTTGGGCAGAAAGATCGGTACCTTCGTCAGCTTCTGATCCGAGATATTGAAGAGCTCACCCAACGCCGTCTGGTAGTTTACTATGCAAACCGTTTTGAAAACGCTCAAATAGACCACCGTGACTGCACATTTGCGGCGGAAATGTTCGGCGATGTGACTTCTCAACCAGTCGACTTACTCCTTGAAACTAACGGCGGTGCGACAGATGCGACGGAAAGCCTCGTAACATTAATCCGAAATCTCACAAAAGATTTCAGAGTAATCGTTGCGAACACTGCCAAAAGTAACGGAACGCTCCTTGCGCTTGCGTCAAAATCAATAGTAATGGGAGCAGTCTCAGAACTTGGACCTATCGAACCTCTAGTCAACAATATCCCGTGCTCGATTCTGATGCAGCCGGAAATCGCTAAGGACAATTTTGCTCTGCATAAATTTGGTGAATATGCCCTGAATCAGAGCCGCAAATTGGCCAAGACGCTCCTTACAGAAGGGATGATGAAGGGCAAGCCTGTCGAAGACATAACCGATGCTGTACAGAAATTATCATCGCGCGACGTTTACTATTCGCACGGTTCAGCGATCGATCACACCGAAGCAAAAGCACTTGGTCTCGCTGTTGAGTATCTGGCGCCGGATGATCCGGTCTGGCAACGGATTTGGTTGCTTCATTGTATGTACGAACACGACTGTCGTCAGTCGCGATATCTCAAAATATTCGAAGGAAGGTTTCGCAGTACGGCGGTAGCGCTCCCGGCAGCGGCTCCGTTGCCGACTCCCACACGATAGGAACACAGCCGAAGGGCGGTCCGGGTGTTGCTCATTTTGATTGGCCAATTATATCCGCCCGATGTTTAAGCGTCCCGGCCCTCACGGATTCATCGAACCCTGCATCCCGGTCCTTGCCGCCAAGCCGCCGGCCGGCCCGCGCTGGGCACATGAAATCAAGCATGACGGCTACCGGCTGATCGTGCGGCGCGACGGCGCCACCGTGCGTTTGTTCACCCGTCGCGGGTATGACTGGACGGAACAGTTCCCCGCGATCGCCACGGCCGCGGCCAAGCTCCGGGCGCGGTCATTCACCTTGGATGGCGAGGCGGTTGTCACCGGCCCGGATGGCATAGCGGACTTCGATGCGCTTCACGGCCGCCGGCGCATGCGGGAGGCCATTCTGTACGCCTTCGACCTCTTGGAACTGAACGGCGAGGACATGCGGACACACCCCTTCCGCGTCCGCAAGACCAAGCTGGCGAAGCTGTTGGCTCGCACGGGGCCGGGCATCGCCATCAACGAGCATATCGAGGCGGACGGCGCCACGGTCTTTGCCCAGGCCTGTCGGATGGGGCTTGAAGGGATCGTGTCGAAGCGGCTTGATGCGCCCTATCGGTCCGGCCGCTCAGGTGATTGGATCAAGACGAAGAACCCGGACAGCCCGGCAGCGAAGCGGGCGCGGGAAGGCCGGTGGTGAAGGCCAGCGGCGCCGAACAAAGTGCACGGCCATTGGGAATTCGGACATGGCAACGCCACCCAGCCGAAGGTGTAGGGTCCGGTCTGTGACGACGCTGAAATGAGTCCTGCACTTTCGCCGACCTGTTCCGGCTTGCTATGTTGGCTCCGAGCGATCAAGGGCGGCCAGCGAAATGACTTTCCAGGTTCTGACCATCATCGTTGTTCTGAACGTGATTGCAACCCTCGCGATAGTTCAGGCGATCATCGTGCACAGGCGGGAAGCTGCCCGCAGGCCACCAAGGCCCACAGAGAAGTTCATCACTGAACTGCTAAAAAGTGAACCCATCGCACCACAGCATGAGTCGCCTAAAGAAAGTAGAGGCGAAGGATTTCCATCATGGCTGTTTACCGAAGGAGATCGCCTTTTCTTTGCTGATTTCGCAGAACTTGCATCTGTGATAAATACGTCGCTCGCTCACGACGGAAGCCCTTGGCGGTTGCAAGAACTGCCCGACACCGAACTCGATTTAGAGCGTGGCGGAGACCCCAGCTTTGGGCGGCGTTATACCATCTTCCACAATCAAGTCCGTCTCGGAACCCTTGAAGTCTTTGCTGGTCTTCATCACAGCACTGAAACACCAGAGATAGGCGCATGTATCGATTTAGAGTTCGTCCGGCTGCTTAGTTACGACACGGTCCAAGGTCTTCTTATTGATATCGCATCTCACGTCTGTGATGAGTATAATACCGAAGAGTTTTCAAAAATACGCCAGAGTATCGATCGAGCCTTGACGCAAGTCCTTTGGAAAGCCCAGCAATTCGACGAATATGAATGGGACGTCTTTTGGGGCAATCTTAAGCTACACCTCTACGGCTCAGCACCTCGGTATTTTCGAGTTAGAGAAACGCGGCACCGCAACCGGCGAGCCGGCGCGTAAAACGACAAGCGAACTTTGCTTCGGCCCCTCGGACCCATAATCGGTCAGCGCTGCCACCGTGTCAGGACATGCTAGCCGCCGGTTAAAGCACCTCCCATTCCTCCTCGGTCCAAAACGGCCCGCCCGCGTTGAACCGCTCACGCCTTGCCGCAAGATCGGCGGCTTCTGTGCGCTCCGCACGACGCTCGACACGGCGCGCCTTGGCGTCGGTCCGGTTCTGGCGGTGCACGTCCTGGTATGCGCGCGCACACCGCTTTTCATAAGCCGCTTGCTCTCGTTCCTCGATCGACCGGTTCCGGCCTCCCTTCTTGCGGCCGCATGGGATAGGCTGCCCTTCGGACTGCAATTTGGCAAGCCACTTGGCGCGCCCTTCCTTCATGGCGGCAACGGTGCGGGCCTTGCCCTCTGCCGTCACGGGGCCGGTGGACAGACCACCATGGATGCGGCAGCGCTTGCTTCCCGGCAGCGCCCAGTTCCGGCAGTGGTCCGAACGGTAGCGCTTGGTGCGCCGGCCGGCTTGGGTGATGCGTTTGGTCCGCCGGGTCTGGGCATCGCAGCGGCGCCGTTGGGGTTTCTCTTTCATCGGGACCAGCCTCTATCGGTAGGATGGTGTCATTTCGGGGTCATGGTGGCCCGGCATCCGGGACGTGCCACGGCCGCGCGACCGGGCCGGAATGACCAAACCCAACGGCCGGCGAACCGGGCGCACACCGCGGACGATCGGCAGCCGATACCATTTTTATCTAACCTCATGCAAGCCTCGGATTTTGCGGCTTTCGCCGCGTTGCCATGGCGCCGGACGCTTGGGCAAGATTGGGACGGATCATTGCTCAATCCGTCCACGCGTAAATCATTGAAATTATTGAAGAATGGACACTTGGGGCGGAAAGGGCGGGTTTCGGGGCCAAGTTCTTTAGGAAAAAGCCGCAGCACCGGCGCCCCCCTCCCACCGGGTGCAGACCAGTGCAGGCCCATTTCTCCCAGCGTTTTCTTTTTTATCTGTCCTAAGTGTCCTAAGTGTACAAAAAGAAGCAAAATCAATGTCTTAGCTCTGGACACTTCGGGGACACGTGGGACGCGTCCGCCCTGGGTACCTCCCCCTGTGGGAGGAACCGGGGGGCAGCGATCGGGTCATTCCCAGGTGGATTGCGCGGGGTCTCGCCACTCCCATTGCCCGTACCGCTTCGCCCAATCGGCTCGCATCATGTCGAGTGGAGGGAATTTCCAGCCCCGCCGCTCGCCCGCTCCGGTTCGGACGTGATTGGTACGAAAGCACCCCCATGAGGTCAGGAACGTCGCTAGCGCCCGGTCGCTCAGAAGGTTGCGTAGGCGCGGCGATCGGCGCACAGCGTCTTCCATGAGTGCGGAGGTCGCCGCGAGGTTTTTCTCCTTCGCGAACATGTTGTCGTTTCCCGGTAATTTTGCTTCTTCAAGCAGTTCCACGAACCATTGTTCGATCGGTGGAAGGCTTTGCTCCTTTTGCAGGTGCAACCCCTTGGTCTCAGGCACCTGCCGGGGGTGCCAGTCGCCCAAATCGAATTGAAGCAGGTCGTGCATCATGGCCTCGAGGCCGCCGTTGTCCAGTTCCCGGTGCAGCGCCTCGAAATAGGCTCCCGTGTCGCCCTCCGCTGCTTGCCCCCGGACATAGGTGTCGGCGCATTTGAAGACGGCGTACCGCCGCTCCCCGGCGCTGGCGGGCACAACCCATTCCGCGTTGGCCGCCATCACAACATGTACCCGGTTCGGCCATTGCACCGGATCGATGCCCTTCTGCTCCAGCATTATGACCGGTTCGGTGATCAGCGCTTTAAGGACGCCCTCACCACGCTTGTCGCCGGCCCAAAACGCTTCGTCAACGAACAGGTACAAACAAGACCGCAGATGCCCATTGAACCTGCCGACAAGGTGTTCCTGATTTGAAATATGCAGTGCGTGCTCACCGAAGCAACGCGCAATCGCCCGGCAGAGTACGCCCTTGCCGCAGCCCTTCCCGCCCTGAAACACCATGGCGACCTCCGCGCGCTCGCCGGGGTGCTGTAGACTCCACGCTATCCAGCGCAGGATATACGCGCCGCTCGCGTGGTCGCCGTTCGCCAGAACCTCTTGGACATGCCGAAGCAGCAAGGACCACGTGCCTGCTTTCGGCTCGACACCGTAGCCGCGCCACAGGTTCAAATTTCCATTGGGCAATTCCGCTGGTTCGTTCGGCAGTAATTCGACGCCTTCGTATTGGCGCCGATGTTTGTGCTTTAGCCAATAGTCGCCAAGTGGCCGCTTTCTTGCATTCCCCTCAGGGTCAAGTATGGAAACGTACTGGTTCCCGTAGCGGGTCTTGAACGCGTCGGTGGATTGAAGCGATAGTGTCATTCCCGACCCCGTAGGGTGCGGTAGAAACTGCCCGACCATGCACTTGCCCCCGATATTGCTGAGAAGAAAGTGCTTCTGGTTCATCTCATCGATGATACCCTTTAGCTGGGGTGCTTCCTCCGGTTCTTGTACCGTTTCCTCTGGTGGTGCATACCCGTGCTCGATCGCCAGCTTGAACAACGAGCCCAGCGTTATCTTTTCCCCTGCGTGTTCGGACCGATCAAAACTATCCCATTTTTTATTTTGTGCATCTTGGTCGAACTTGTCGGATTTTTTCGACCATTCGGTCCATATCCCGAAAGCAGGGTAACCCCATCCGGTCCAGTGGACCGCCATACCCATGTGGAGCCAAGTTTCGTAATCGTCAGCCGGAATACATTGCAGCGCCGCACTGATGCGGTTTGCTTCCGCCAGTGTATAGAGTGGTGGAACTTGGGGGTTGATATTCTCCGACACACTCCGACGTTTGCCCTTCCCATCAGAAATTAGAATTGGTCTTTTCCTGAATAGTTTCTTGTTCGCATAATCGATCATGCATTCTGGCAGCTCAGCCGGTGCACCTACCATTTGACTCCAAGTGTAAACCCGGCCGGTACGATGGGCCGATGGGGGAGCTACGACATAGGTATTGTCGCTTCGAACCTCCAATCCCTGCATTTTGTGGTTCGGAACTATAATCCCATCCGGATATTGATAGTAGAGGTGGTATCCCCCGTCTTCGCGGCCGGTTTCGACGCGCCACGTTGGGACGAAGGGGGTATCATAGCTCGTAAATACCTTATCAAGCAGCTCTTGCGCTTGCGGGCCATCTACATCAATGGCAACTAAACTAGACACGCGACCAAGTGCGATACCAATATTGGCTTTAGGAAACTTTGTCCACCACATTTTGGCGGTGGCGAGATCGCTTGTCGCGCTTTTTACCGCGCGTGGGACCAGGGCGACGATCGGGTGCTTGCCAGCACTCTTAGGCGGGCAAGCCGGGTCTCCGCAAGCGCATTTCCCGTTTTCGATCCACCAAAGGGGGAGTATATGAAGCCCTTCCGCCACGTAATGTAGGACCGCAGAGTGAAGGGGGGAGGCGGCCGGGTCGAACCGGCCCATCATAGGTACTAAATTATTCATCTTAGCTTTACCCCAAATTGCTTTTTCGGCTCACAAGTCCACATTCTTCCGCTCGCAGCCGCCCATGCGGCTTGACGAATCGTGCGTCCTTGCGTATGTCTGGGGTGCCAATCAAGCACCCTTAGGAGCTATCGCCCGTCGCCTTGTTCGCCCTCGGCGGCGGGTATTCTTTCCTTATAGTCTGTCGTCCTTCGGTGCCATAATAGTTTTCGGCATTGGCGGTAATTCCGCGGCTATACGGTTGCACTCGGCAATCAATGCGGGAAGTCGGTCTAATTGTTGCCGACGTAAACTGCTTTCATCGACGCGCACTTGAGTAGTGAGCGCGGTATTTGCGGCCGCAGTTTGGGCACGTAGGATACTGCCGAACTGGTTATCGTCGCGATCTAAAGGGACATCTAAAATCTCGCCAAGCTTGGCGACGGCCTTCCCGGTGACGGTTTCCAGACTGCTTGCCAGCCCGGGTTTTTCTGGCATTGGAGCTATTGGTTCTTCATCCGATGGCGCTACATACTCGCCCCGAAGTCTCGCGGCGAGATTGCCAAAGTTCACTGCCATCTGTTTTTTCCTTTAAGCGAAGATTGGTTCTAGTAATCTCCGCAGTTCCGGGGTATCGATTGTATCTTTTCGAAATACCTCATCTGCGATCGCGCGCACAACCGGTTCATGATCCAGTAAGTCCCGCTCGACGCCGCACGTTATCTCGCCGAACAGTCCGTCAGCATTTTGTGTGCGCCCAACACCGGTGGTTTCGTACCGTAGCCTATTGGCGATCGCATTCGTCAAACATTTTGCCTGGTCGAGTTCGTACAATCCGGCACCGACTCGGATATCCGAGCCAAACAGCCGCACGGCGGTCAGCCCAGAAAGCCGCACGCGCACGTCCTGTACCTCGCAGGCATCTGCTTTCCGATAGCCTTGCCAATCCCAGCCGGTGCGATTGATCGCTGTCTCCGGTACCGGGGGCGAGCAAAACACCTCGCCCTCCCAACCGCCGCCCTCCTCCCAAATGACAGCACGCGTTGCCCGCCGACCGGCGGTGACCCCGATGACGGCACGGCCTGCCTGTTGAAGCGCCGCATTCGCCTTCGATCGGTGGAACGCCTGTTGGCCACCGATCACCAACACCGCCTCTGCCAGCGGGCGGGAGATGCATCCTGGCGTGCCCGGCAAAGCCGGTTGCGCATCTCTGATCGGCTTGCTAAGGGTGCGACCGAAGGTC
>JGI24890J29729_1000758_pt1 | contig 17732 bp, 20 predicted proteins | sample FreactcultureFD7_FD_29729 | JGI IMG/M metagenome (IMG submission 29729)
TGCGTTTCTTAGGTATCCCGAAACACTGTTAGCCAAACCTTGATTCCTTGTATTTGAAGGTCCAGGTAGAGGTTTTGCGTTTCTTAGGTATCCCGAAACACCTCGATTCCTTGTATTTGAAGGTCCAGGTATAGGTTTTGCGTTTCTCAGGTACATCGAAACTCTGTTAGCCAAATCTCGATTCCTTGTATTTACTGAGGGTCCAGGTCCTGGTTTTGCGTTTCTCAGATATCTTACTGTTTTATTGGCCAAATCTATATTAGGATGAGACACGCTCATAATTTAAAATATGAATTTATAATAAATGATGACAATTGGTTCCAGAGCTGAAGTTCTCCATGGCAAAGCTAAACATACTACAGGTGGCCTTGAGAAGAAGGACCTGAAGCTAGTTAAAAAGACTGGTGAGATTGTATCTAAAGACAAATCTAAACAGGGTAAGAAGAATGATTGGGCGTCAGCTACTAAAAAAGCCTATGCTGAGATGAAACGCACTGGAATAATAACAGCAAAGGATGGTCTTATCAAAATGAACATCGGTGTAAAAGGGAAACAATTGTACGATCTTGCTACGTACTATCATTCATTGTAAATGCACACCCTTCTGGAATACTCACAATCTGATATGCTTTACATACGAGTCCATAACGATCTTTGAATGGTCCATACTTTTTTGAAACCTCCATTTTTACATAAACTTTACTGTTTGCAATTGACGGTGGATCCATCAGATACTTTCTATCCTTATCAAAATATTGAGTGAATCCATCAACCACCTTCAAGTTTATTGTTGAACTTTCGATAGACACCACTGAATCATATGGTTCAATCTTACCCAGATGTTCTTCTAGCTTATGGAACCAGCTAAAAAACGACTCACACATCGAGTCGTTCAAGTTCATAGAAAGCCTTGACCATTCGGATACACCTATATCAGTGTATCCCATTGGTATCTGAAACCTCAATGGATCCCCGTTATATGTTATATTATCCTTTTCATCCACATGGATGCAACTAAAATCTACATCATTCCACATTTAATGATTATGAATCTTTAGCTTTAAGACCCGCAACTCGTGCATCCGGGTTCAAAGCGACAAACCTCAACGGGCACAGTAACTTGAATTGGTTTCGCCTTGGGTCGAGTCCTCAGATAATACATACCCGTCTTGAGACCTTGTTTCCAAGTGTACATATGAATACTGGACATTTTTGCAATGCTTGGGTCCTCAACAAAGAGATTCATACTCTGTGATTGACAGATGAAGGCACCACGGTCTCGAGCTTGTTCAATAATCACCTTTTGGCTCAATTCCCATGACGTTTTGAAAACCTTTTTAATGTCATTGGAAATGTCAGGAATATTCTGAATTGACCCCCCATATTCAATAATCTTATTTTTCATCTGTGGTGTCCAAGCATCGCCCAGTGCCTTGATCAAGTGCTTATTCACCACCACAAATTCACCAGCTAGAGTTCTCCGAAGATAAATATTGGTTGTGTACGGTTCAAAACACTCGTTGTTCCCCAGAACCTGTGAAGTTGTCGCAGTTGGCATCGGTGCCAAGAGAAGAGAATTTCTGAGGCCGGTTTGGCGAACCTTTGTCCTCATTTCATCCCAGTTGTACCTAGAATTATCAGGGGCTCGACCAGCGAGATCAAACTGAAGAAGACCCTCTGATGCAGGTGACCCAACAAATGATGCATACACCCCGTGTTCCCGTGCAAGTTCTACACTCCTCTCCAGGGCGCCATGATAAATAGTCTCAAAAATATCATGATTCATTTTGAAAGCCTCCGGGGAATCAAAGGGGTGACCAAAAAGCATATAAACATCCGCGAGCCCCTGAACCCCAATACCAATTGGGCGATTCTTTTTGTTTGAATAGGATCCCTTTTCAACCGGGTAAAAGTTGTGGTCAATGACATTGTTCAGATTGGTGACGAGTTGTTTCGAAACTTCATGAAGCCTCTTGAAGTCGAAGAACAATTCTTTTGAATTGGACCCATCAACAAAAGATGGCAAAGATATACTTGCAAGATTACATACAGCAATCTCGTCTTTGGAAGTGTACTCAATAATTTCAGTACAAAGATTAGACCCCTTGATTGTTCCCAAGTTCCTTTGATTAGAACGTGCATTACAAGTATCCTTATAAAGCATATATGGGGTTCCTGTTTCAATCTGTGACTTGATGATTGCATTCCAGATTGTGGAAGCTGGTACCATCTTTCTTTGACGTCCCTCCTTGACATATTGGGTATACAAAATCTCAAATGATTCCCCGTAAACATCAGATAGCCCCGGAGCCTCATCGGGGCAAAAAAGAGCCCATTCTCCATTTGACTCCACCGTCTTCATGAAAAGATCGGGAATCCACAGAGCCGTGAAAAGATCTCGACACCGCGCCTCCTCATCCCCTTGATTCAGACGAAGTTCCAGAAAATCAAAAATGTCTGCGTGCCATGGCTCGAGATACGCGGCGAATGAACCTTTGCGCGAACCTCCTTGATTTACATATCGTGCCGTATTATTGAAAACCCTGAGCATGGGAACAATCCCATCCGACCGTCCATTGGTTCCCCTGATTTTTGATCCACTGGCTCGAACATCCTGAATATGGATTCCAATCCCCCCACCATGCTTTGAAATCTGAGCACATTCTCCGAGTGTATTGTAAATTCCAGATATGCTGTCACTTTCAATTTGTGTCAAGAAACAAGAACTCATCTGAGGTTTCATTTTACCAGCATTAATCATGGTTGGAGTTGCATGAATGATTTGCTTTGTTGATAGCATCTCGTACGTTTTGAGAACTTCTGGAATGTTTGATCGATGAATTCCAAGAGCTACACGCATGAACATATACCCAGGAGTTTCACCAGGAGCCAAATAAATCTTCTCCATGGTTTTCAACCCAAAGTACCCAAAGAGATTATCACGATCCTTCTTCACCGCAAGCTTCTTGGCATTCTTGGATGCAATTTCAATAATTTCAGGATCAATAAGAGGGTTCATCTGGAGACACTCCAATAGAGTCTTTGGTGATTTCTTTTGCATGTTGCTCACGTAGATTCGAGTGGCACAGAGTTCATAATCAGGATGTTCGGTTGACATGTTGGCTGCAACATCGGCTGAAATTTCATCAATTTGAATTGTACTTATACCATCTATAATCTGACTCATTGTCTTTTGAGTAATCTTTTCAGGTGAAACCTGGAGTCCCACACAAAGTGTCTTTATCCTACGTGTAACTTTGTCGAAAGAAAGATCCTCATATTTTCCTGAGCGCTTCAGAACTCTCATTTGTTTAGTAGAGATTCTTATTTTTAAATGTCCGTCCAAAGTAATACCATGAGATTCTCTCAGACCCCCAGTCCTCTCAGTGATGCATTCTTCTCAGATGATAACCAAAAAAATTTACAAAAATCAATTGCTTCAACTGTAAATTTAACCAGTGGGTACCACATTGGTCCCCAGAACCCCAATGATCTCTTGGCAATCATGGGTAAATCTTACACCGATATTCGAGGTGACACAGAGAAGAATGTTGATCAGCAGGTTTCTATGATGAATCAGAGCGTGGTTTCACAAGCTGTTCGAATGATTGTCAATGGTATAAAGAGTGATTTGCATTACCTCAATGACATATCAAGATTGCCAGTTCCTCCCGATCTTCCCAAGAATACAAGTATATATGGCACAAACTTGAATAGATAAAAACTTCAGACGCTACAAATGTAATATAATGAATGCTCTGAAAGATGAGACGGCTGCAATTTGTCAAGTAAAAGGGTGGGATAAAGTCCCGATTCAGAATGTATGGTTGCTCTTCACGGAGGAGATTGGTGAACTTGCTTCGGCGATTAGGCACCGAAAGAGGATGTATGCAAAATCAAAGAGGGCTGATAACGTGAAGAATGAGATGGGAGATGTCTTCAGTTACCTTTTTCAACTCTCACATATGTTGGACGTTGATCTAGATGATATGTGGAGGGAACACAAAATGAAAATGGAGACAAAGACGTATTTGGAATAAAATAATCATCCATAATAAATGACGAGCATGATGGCATGCGATGAAAATTTAAGAAACGCTATAAATCCGTATACAGCAACCGGTACATTTGGAGTCTCTTGGAATGGGGGATACAAACCAGACGATTCACTGGAATATGTCAGGCCATATGACAACATTGTCAAACCCTCAATTGAAGATGACTTTGTACCACCAATGTACATCACACCAAGCAACATCTATTTAAAGACACAGGAGGCACGTCGTGATGATATACTCACTGGTGGAGTTCCAACCCGCATTTATGAGGATCGTGTTTGTGAATTTCAAGAGACTCAATTGGAAACCAACGCTCCACCACCAACCGCACCAACTGTATTAAAGGAAACGAGAGATGGTGACAACGACACCGGTATGGCCAATCTGCTTTTGTTTATCATAGTCGCACTTGCAACTATATTTTTAGTATCTTTGAAGCACAAATAGGTTCAAGTTTTAAATTCTCTCGTGAAAATTTAATCTTCTCCTCCATCTTGCTACAATTGTGTATATCCATATGAATACACCGACTACAATATTCATTTTCACAGTATTTACATAGTAGCTTGAAGAATTTTGTACACTTTGGGCACTTTTTGTTCACCGGAAGACCCCGAACATCTCCCATCTTGTATCTATATTGGGAATCACACATTTAAATATGCGTTCTACGTTATCTTCAAGAGACTTGTTTGTATATTCCCTCATATTTTGAGCTTCATAATGAAACGAAGTCCTAAAAAATGATTCGTCCTCGTATGCTCGTCTGATGAAATCTTTGATAACTTCCACGAAGGTGCTCACAATTCCATAAATTTCCTCCTTCTTCTCACGCGCCTTTTCACGCCTGTGAAGTTCGGATTTGAAACTGTCCTCACTCATCTCTTTGAGTATATACTTTACACGAAGGTCCCTATTCATATCACGTGCATCTGCTGGATTTATACGTGGAAGGTAATGATGTTCAAGATGTGAAATTACAGTATAAATTTTAGCCAACTCAGTATCTTTTCCAGCCCTTGGATACCTTCTCAAAAATGAACTGTATCCAATGTTTTCACCACATGCTTGAACCTCTGGAAGATTTGTATTGGCATGTGTTCGAAGATATTCGAAATAATGTGGATTATGTAATTGACCCCTATCTACAATATTTCCAGTGACCCAGTCAAATGCAGTGTGACACATTGTACAAAACATCTGGGGACACCCAGAAATCCTATAAATGAGAGCCATGCACTTGGGGCAGTTTTTCGAATCAGACTTCATCAATTTTATAGTTTCAACAGTGTCTGGATTACATGTGTGCGTTTCATTGCCCAACTGCGTTTCCCGCTCCAAACAATGCTCACACACTTGAATATTACAAATTGCACATTTCCAATCGGTAACCGACACAAAACCACGACACTCCTGATCAGGGCACGGAAAATATCTCTTTGCAACAGTTTGTGAAGCTTTCTTTACACGAATCATATCCATATTGACAAGTTCAATCTCAGCCACATATTTAATCTTTTTCAAACGATGAATCTCATCCATGAGTGTGAGATTGAAATCGAGTGTAGCTTCGTTACTCACTGGATGCCCAAATTGTTGATTCGTAATCATAATGTCTCTATCACACTCTTGAATAACTTTATTCAGTTCCCGGGTCCTTTTTACCCGTTTCGCAAATTTAATAGTCTCAGGTAAGAGAGCCTTTTCAAATTCAAAGAGAATATTTTCCCTATGATTTTTGTACAATCCAGTTACAAATCCAATACTGAAATTATCAACAAGATCCTTCTTTGTCCACTCCACTTTACAAGACATGCAAGAAGCTCTCATCGGTCTACTTGGATCCAAGATGAAAGTTTTGGTGCACTTCACACATGATTTAAACTCACATTTTTTACACGTCACGAATGAGTTTCTTTTTGACGCACATATATCACACTCCATTCTTATTATGAAGGTTGATTTTTTTAAACTTAAGAAAATGAGACACTGTTATATAAATGGAGTTTCAGGTTATATCATGGGAAGGGAGGGACGAGACGGACAACTGCTCGCAGTTGGACAAGTTCTTGATCCACATCTTTGGAAGAACCATGGATGGAAAATCAGTCCATCTTGAAGTTCCTTGGAAACCCTATTTTTTTGTCAAGGGAAACCTGGGAGGTGGAAGGCCGATTGTTTCTAGAAAAGATTTATGGGGGTTTCAAGCCGGTGCCAAGCATTATTTTACCCAGATGGAGTTTGATACTCTGAAGGAATTTCGCATGTCACAAAAACGATACCAAGGGAGGGTCTACGAAGGAAACTTGGACCCAGTTTTGAGGTTTATGCACAGGACTGGAATATATTCTACTGGGTGGCTTCGAGTTTCTAACGGGTCGCCAAACGTCTCTTCATCTTCATCGTGTGACGTGGATCTCACTGCAGACTGGAAAGATCTGTCTCCGATCGACTGTGACTTGATGGCTCCTTTTAGGATAATGTCCCTTGATATAGAGTGTTATTCGGAGAATGGACAATTTCCAGACTCCAAGAAGGATTCTGATGTTTGTTTTCAAATTGCAGTGACTACAAAGTCAAAGGGTGAGTATATTGATAAGAGGGTCTTTGGGGTCCAAACTGAATTCAAAACCGAAAAGGAGATGCTTGAGGCTTTTGTGAAGCATCTCAAAAAGATTGATCCCGATGTCATCACCGGCTGGAATATCTTTGGGTTTGACTTGGAGTACATTTATAACCGAATGGTTTTCTGTGGGTGTCGAGACTTTGTCTTGGGTCGTCTCTTTGATACTGGGGTGGAGATGAACATTAAGAATCTATCATCAAGTGCCTTGGGAAATAACACTCTAAAAATCATGAGAATCCTGGGGCGGTATGTTTTTGACATGTACCACGAGGTGAAAAGGGAGCACAAGTTTGAGAGTTTCAGTTTGAATAACGTATCCAAGATTGTGTTGAATGACCAGAAGAATGACATGCCAGTGCATGAGATTTTCTCGAGGTTTCGAACCGGAGTTGGACTTGAGGAGGTGGCGGAGTATTGTCTCAAGGATACTGAACTTCCACACGCCATCTCTGAGAAATTGTCACTTTTCCAAAATCTGGTGGAGATGGCCAAGGCGTGTTGGGTTCCCTTGTCTTTTCTGAGTGAAAGGGGGCAACAAATCAAGGTGTTTTCTCAGATGGCACAAGCTGCACGTGTCTTGGGTTTCATGATACCGGTTCTCAAAAAGACCGAGGATCAACAGAGTGGTTACCAAGGGGCGACGGTTCTCGAGGCTCAAACTGGGGCGTACTATGAACCAATCACGGGTCTTGACTTTGCGTCTCTGTACCCTTCAATCATGTGTGCTCACAATTTGTGTTATTCAACCCTCGTTCTCGAACCAAAATATCTGGGTCTCCCAAATGTAAAATATGAGACGTTTGGGGCGTACACCTTTGCAACTGAGATGGATGGAAAACCGACACAGAGTCTTTTGCCTCACATCTTGGTTAATCTCAAAAAGTATCGCAAGAATGCCAAGGCGCTCATGGTTTCCAAACCGGAGATGTATGAGATTTACAACGGTCAACAGTTGGCGTATAAAATTTCTATGAATTCGGTGTATGGATTTACTGGAGCTACGAATGGTATCTTGCCACAAGTTGCAATTGCTTCAAGTGTGACCATGAGGGGTCGTCAGATGATTGAGGAGTCTAAGAATTATGTAGAGGCAAACTTTCCAGGGGCAAAAGTGAGGTATGGTGACACAGATTCTATCATGGTTCAATTTGCTGTGGAGGGTTCAGTGGAGGAGAAGATTAAGAAATCTTGGGAACTTGGTGTCAAGGCTTCAAAAGAAATTACGGAACTCTTCCCAAAACCAAACCAGCTGGAACTCGAAAAGGTTTATTATCCTTACGTCTTGTATTCCAAAAAAAGGTACGCAGCCAAGATGTGGATACAGGGTTCAGATGGTGAGATGCACTGCAAGGATAAATTGGATGTGAAGGGTCTCCAGACGGTGAGGAGGGACTCTTGCCCGTATGCGAGGAGGATACTCACAGAGATTTTGGACGCGACTATGGAATCGAGTGACCCAAGTGTTGCGATTCAGATTGCAAAACGCGCCAAGGAGGATCTCTTGGGTGGAAAGATTGAAAATGGAGAATTGGTCATCACAAAGAGTTATCGAGGGGATGATTACAAGACGAAGATGCCTCACGTCACCGTTGTTGAAAAGATGAAGCAAAGAAATCCTGGTTCGGAGCCTCAGGTTGGAACTCGAGTCGCATTCATCATCATTAAAAATAACGAAAAGTTACTTTCTGACAAGGCGGAAGATCCGATATGGGCCTGTGAGAATAAAATTGGAATTGATTACATGTACTATTTTGAACACCAATTGGAAAAACCAATTTGTGACCTCTTGGAACCTCACGTTGGGAGTCACGCAAATATTTTCGAAAAGGCCAAGACGAGGAAAATTACAGAATTCTTTGTTAAAAAATAAAAATGTGTATAAATAAATGCTATCAATCGAGATTCAAAATGCCATTGAGCAAGAGATTGAGCAAAGGGTTCACGAAAGGATGGGTACGATACTAAAAATGATTTCAGACTCTTATAAAATTAGTTTTGATAGTTTACTGAAAGACGTAGCAACTATGAAAACTGGTGTGAGTGACGCGCCGAACAACATATGCTGTGGGGTTCTAAAAAATGGATGCAAGTGTAAAAACAAAACAAAGGGGTCTGAAAGGTATTGCAAACGCCACGAGTCTCAGAAACCTCCACCTCCAAGAAAGGCGTACAAGATTGAAACGAGTGAAAATTCACCATTTCTTCAGGGATTAAAGAATTCTAAAGCAAAGAGAATAAATGTCGAAGACGGAGATTCTTCTCAAGTCTCTTGATGAGTTTTTCCAAGAGGAGAAAAACTTTGAGCAGCTCAAAAACATTCTCATGAATCAACAAGTCTCTATGAGAAAGTTGGAATCTTTTGTAACCAAAAATAAACATCTGGTTCTTGACACCCCATCGGGGTCTAAGATTCATGTGAATATTGCATATAAATCTTGTTTAAATGGATACTCTAAAAAACTCTTTGATCCATTCTGTAGGATGGAGAGAATCGAGTACCAAGGTCTTGTTACAACCATCGCCCAACTCAATTTTTTGAGATGGTGCATAAAGAATGGAATAGTTACTGCACTGAAAGAACAGTGCCATACCCCCCAGAAAATACCAATTGAGTGACTCCATAGTAATAAAACCAAAGTTGAAAAAATTTAACCAGTTCGGCAGTTAGATTATTATTGAATGTTATAATCATATTTGTGGTTTTACTGGGGTATTTTGAAAAGTTTATGAAACCGTTATTCGTAGGGCTCTTTATATCATCTCCGAAGCAGTAAATGTATAAATTTTTATCCGGTATGGACAACCCGTGTTGCATAGGTTGACGATATGCATAGTAAAGATCATCTCTGATGCCAGAAACTATGTTTTTATTTTGAATGAAAATTTGGAGATCGTTGAAAATTTGTTGATAATATTTTGTGTTCCCTCTCCAATCGGTATACGTGGTGTATGAACGCACGAGATCGGTTATGTACCCATATGTGTACCTCTTTCTATAATCATATGTATATTGTGCCTTGTTTCTGATAAACCATATTATCATAGAGACGTTAAAGTTGGCAGTCAAGTTTATATTGGCGTATGCGTTTGTAAAATCAATGGGACTCTCTCGGTAGTATTTGGGAATATTCATTGTTATAGGTGTATTCATGTAATAACTCTTTTCTTGTTTGGTTAAGAATAGTGTATCATAAATGATGCTGACGTTCGTTAAATCAAATTGGGGTGCGTAATCGGTGAACCACGATCCTGGATTGAAGTAGATTCGAATATACACCTTCTGATTTTTCATGGCACACAAGGGGAGATATCTTTGTTCATTGTTGCAAAAGAAGAAACGCATGGGTATCAATAAATCAGAACCATTTATTAATGGTTCAAGTGCAAGTATTTCATCTGCGCTCAAAAAGAGTTCATTGTAAATTGTAAACCAATCAGAATCATACGTATCAACAAGGATGTTGTCAAAGTACAGTTCGTACTTATCCACCAAAGCAACTCCCACGCGGTCTATCAAGTTTATATTGTATGGAAGAGTGCACTTTAAGTACATTTGTCCGATGAGATCTCCAGATTCACCTGGTACTATTTCACAATTTACTATATTGTTCAAAAAGGGTCCACTGGTTAAATTAATCACCTTTTGAAAGATGGAAAAATTGGTGTGTTGAAGCAGTTTTGGTGTCCAATCGGTAAATTCGGAAAAGAGATACCTTTCCTGTGGACCCACTGCAGAAAGTCCTATAGCAGCCCCTGTTGCCAAAACTCGTATTGGCTCCGAGACGCCCGGGTCATCAACGAATAAAGACTCTGGTTCTTTGGGTTCCCAGTCAAATATGTTTGAATTTGGAACCGGATACAAGTCACCGTTGGTTATTGTTAAATTATTCGAGGCTAAATTCACCTTGTGATACAAACCAAGAGAGTCTATTGTATAGTAGTTGTTGTCATTCAGTTTATAAAATCGAGTGTTCTTGTTGTCGGTGAGAGCCTGAACAATATGAGGTGCTTCTGGTTCCATTATGTTGGAGGTTGGAGAAGAGGGGGGAGAGTAATTCAAACATGGTACCCATAAGCCCCAATGTATAAAAGGTTCCGTCTCACCTGGTTTTATTGTATCCAAAGCTATGTAGTAATTATTATCGGAAGCAATTACGGTATCACCTTGATTATAAGAAATTTTGGGATCAAATAGACCCTTGTATACCAGTGGTGAAGGTGGGGTAAAAGTGCATACTTTCCATTTGGTTGCGTCACTAAAATCGGGATTGACACCGGGCATGTCTTTAAGTGCAAGGTAATAGTTTGAATTATAATAAGCCACTGCCCCAGTAGGAATGTCATGGAACATAAAGTAATCTGGAGTACCTATGAATAAATTACTCGTCGTCGGTGGGGTTGGTTTGTAGTTTAAAACCGGTGTCCATGTATCCAAATTTTGAAAAGTAGGGTAAACGGCTATTGATTTTTTTCTTGCAAAAAAATAGTCACCTGAAAATGAAATCACGTCACCTATGTTGTACAAAACTTCGTGTGTAAATTTTCCTCTAAAGGGACCACTGGGGATCGGTGGGGTATACTTTGGAAAAAGGGACCAATATGTATCATCGGTGAATGGGTAATCACCTTCTTTAATAGATATGTAATAATTCTTATCCACTGGGTTATAAAATATATAGTCTTTGGGGATCATAAACCCCATGGGATCTACGGTCCCAGCGTATGTTGGACCACTTTGTAAAAGTGGGCTTGGTGACAATTGCTGTGCAATTGGACTGGTTGGGCTTGGTGACAATTGCTGTGCAATTGGACTGGTTGGGCTTGGTGACAATTGTTGTGAAACAGTTGGTGAGGGTGGGCTTCTGTAATTATCTTGATACAAATTAGACGAATCAAAGGTGACGTCACTTCCAAACTGAATCATGGGTGGATTTGTTTTATATATTTCCAAGTCGGCTCCATCTGGAAGATTGCTCAAGACGAAAGCATTGCTCAAAACAACTCGATTATAAACCGCCGTGTAAACACTTGGATCTGGAAGTATTGATTTTACAGTCGCGCCACTTGGTATATTCGTTGGAACACCTTTTCCATAATCGGTACTCACAATGAGTTGCATTCCTATAGTTCCGCTAGATCTTTCTTCCACATATCCGCAGTTGTGGTTTTCGAGAGTTCATCCAGTTGGTTTGTAAGTTTATTGATGTTTGCATTCATTTCAGAAATCTTCTCCTTGGTGTACTCCTCGGTTCTCGTCTGAAGCATATCAATGGGTAAACTCATAGAATCCAAGTCACTTTTAATCTCATTTCGAGGTCTCCCAAATACTTTCAATTCCCCATTTATCACTGCACTTATAAACTTAATCTTATCATTCAATTCCTGAAGTTTGGTGATGATACTCTCCTTGATCGCCGCCTTTCTCAATTTATAGTACTGTAACCTGATTTTCGAATACTCAAAGAGAATCTCTTCGGGACTTGTAAACTTGCGAATCCCAGTGGGTGTCATGAGATACATGTTGGTTGTGTGAAGTATCTTTTTGGGACACGGAAACTCTGAGTCTGAATACACTGTGAATCTAGGATTTGTCTCTGTTGAATAATTTTCATACCTAAGACCAGACTCTTCTAGACTTTCTTTAAACTTTTGAGTCCACAAACCAGGTGGCAATTCTGTAATCTCATATTGGTTTCCATTTTTGGTGAGAACCCCTTCACATACCCAAGTGGTGTCATCAGTCTTGGTAATCTTTCCTGTGAATCCTCTGAACCATGGGGTCATTTTTTGCATCGGTTCCCTGTTCAAGATTCTAATTATATTCGCTTTGATATCCTCCGGATTATAAGGTGGAATCTTACATGAAAACCCCGTCCCTATACCCTCACATCCATTTATGAGACACATTGGTAAGATTGGGACGTAAAAATCATCTTGTCCACCTATTCCATCATCCCTCGAGTCAAAGAGTTTTTTAGTGTACGGTGCAAACTTGGTGAAGATGTAACGGACGCTGGCTGAGTCTGACCCACCTTCAAGGCGACTTCCGAATTGCCCACATGGCAAGAGTAAATTCATGTTGTTTGACCCTACAAAATCCTGAGCGAGTCCTATGATGGCACCTTGGAGACTCGCTTCACCGTGGTGATAATCCGTGTGCTCAGCAACATATCCAGAAAATTGACCAACATTCATCTCCTTTTCAAGATTTCCCTTTTTCTTTCCGGCATAAATGATGTTTCGTTGACTCGGTTTCAAACCATCTGCCAAATGTGGAATGCTTCGACGGATATCCTCCTCTGAAAATTTGATGAGATCTATGTTGATGAAATCAGAAACTCCCAACTTGGTGAGGTGTCCATAATTTATGAATGGGTGTTCGGTGTCATTCATATACTTCAAGAGCCAATCCTTTCGATGTGACACGTGTGTCTTTGAAAAGGCTAAAAGCATAACATCATCGGTTTGGCGATCGCACTCAAACTTCACAGACAACTTGTCAATCATCTTGAAATACTCTCGAGCCTCTGCGGAAGTTGAAGTTCCAAGTCCCTTGTAATACTTGGTGGAGAGCCCGGGTTTTGGAGAAGCTTTTTTGAACGCCTCCTCCGTATAAAACCACTCTTGCCCTCTCTTCACAACCGGAGTCACCATAGAGTACACAAACCCTATGCGAATCAAACTGGGCCAAAACACATGAAACATGTTCAAGATGAGACCCTTGATATGTGACCCATCAAGATCAGCATCAGTCATGATGAGAATTTTACCATAACGTAGCTTTTTGGTATTTTCATAATTCTCCCCCTGTTTCAAACCCAATATTTGTTTCAGTTGGGTAAACTCCTTGTTCTTTTCCAAATTTTTAACGGCACTGTCCCTTACATTTTTTGGTTTCCCTCTCAATGGGAAAACTCCATATTCGTTTCGACCAACGATTGAGAGACCTGCAATTGCCAGAGCCTTGGCACTGAGACCTTCCGTCACAATCAAGGTGCACTTTTCTGATTTTGCAGTTCCTGCCCAATTAGCATCATCCAATTCTGGGATTCCCTTAATTTTGGAATTTTTGGAACCATCCGATTTTTTGAGTTTATTGGATTCCAGTTTAGAAAGTTCATGATCGATCCCTGTTGCCAAAAGATCCTTGATGAATTTGGGTTTAAACTCGGGTCCATCTTTCAGGATAGTCTCGAGTTCATTTTTGGTCTGGGAAGAAAACACCGGTTTATCTATGAGCACCTTTACAAAAACTACAAGATGTGGTTTCAGTTGGGATGATCGTACCCCAATAATCTTGGAAATTTCATTCACAACAAAGTCAACGTGAGTTCCACCCCTTGATGTTCGTAGACCATTTACAAATGAATATTGTTTGAAACCATCATCTGATTTTCCAACAATAACTTCCCAATTTTCATCCTTGTATTTTGAACTGGATTCAAGATTTGCATACTTTTCAAGAGATCCAGAAACCATCTCTCCATTGAAGTGAACTTTTGGGACCCAAAGACCGGTTTCAATCGTAATATTTCTAAGGGAATCGATGTCAACTGGAGGAACCCTTGACATATCCGGTTCAAAACACACCGAGAATTTACCCGATTTTTTAGAATACTTTTTAATCTTTGGAACCCCACAAACACTCATGTTATTCTCCCATGTCTGAGTATACTCCAACCCATTTTCAGGATCACATGAAGTTACAGTAAACTTTTTGGAAAATATATTGGTGAGTTTTGCACCGTAGCCATTGCGTCCACCTGTGTATCTGGCTTGGTCACCATCATCAAAGTTTGAAGAAGTTAAAAGATGACCAAAGATGAGTTCGATGAGCCATGTATCCTCTTCTTCATGTTTGATGACCGGAATGCATTTGTTGTTTGTGACGGTGATTCCCTTTTCATCAACTGTAACTTCAATATGATTTGATTTCTGGTCTCTCAAGTATTCATCCGAAGCATTCACAATAATCTCCTGGAATATCTTATTGACGACATTTTCAATGGGACCTACGTATGTGTCAGGGCGTGCCAAGATGTGTTCTCGGTGAGTAAACTTTCTCCACATTACTTAATATAGGTTGACTAAGTTTAATATACCATCAGGTATGAGTCTCTTAAGACCATTATAAACAGTTTTTATCATCGAGTTTGTATGTATGACTTGAACCTCCTTCAGTAGGTCGGTGTTTTCATACCTCTTTGCAAGATATGTAACAGCTCTAGCAAAGTAAACAAAGTTAAACTTGTGTATATTAATGCACTTGTCACAGTCTATCACCACCACTTGATTGATTCGATTCTTTATCGTGTATTCGTTCAATTTTGATATTATTTCAGAATACATTGGGAGTTTTTTATTATAATCTTCAGGGTTGATTGGTTGTTCCTTTACGTAATTATCAGGTATAAATTCTATAACGAGTGTTTCCAGGTCCTTACGATATATCTTTAAACAGTCCACATTCATTACTCTTATAAATTAAATATCTTTTAATTATAAATGAAAGGCGAACAATTGTACGTAATCTTTTTTATAGTCATAGGGGCCTATCTGATTTTGAGCTCCCTCGACATTGGTTTGACTTCAGCAGCATCCAAGAATCCATCAAACATCATAAATGGAACCGATATATGGACACGAGTTCTATTCGGGATGATTGCTGGTATCGGTGTCATATATTTATCCAATGTGGCGAATAATTAATTTATAAAGGAATAATAAATAATGGGTTCAGTAGATACTCTGAAATTTTTCTGTATGATTTGTGCCATGCTTTTATTTCTGAATTCTGTATTCTCTTTGATAAACAAGACAACCCCACCAGGACAGAAGCAATACCCTAATCAGAATGTCATCATCAGTATGATGTACATGATGATGGCAGTCGTACTCTTCTTCAGTGCAATGAACATTGATAAAGGTGTAAGTATGAGTTCCAATTATTATTAAATTGTGTGTGTAATAATAAATGAAAACCTTTGAAAGAATTTTACTATGGAGTATTGTTCTCTTCACCTTCTTTCTCGCATTTTCAAACTCAATGAAGAAATCAAATTTTGATTCTCCAACAATATCCCTCATGGATCTCAAAGAGTTTGTAAACGTGAGCCCAGCTTTAAAGAGCTCGTACAACACTCTCATAGTACAGAAATTACTTCCTGGTATTGAAAACATAATTGTTAAGAAGTACTCTGCGTTGAGTGCATCCGATAAACAAAAGTGGAATCAGTCTATGAATACTAAGATTGACGAAATCCTACATACTATAAGTCCATCATCCACACAGAGTGTTAAACCACAGACTTCATCTGTGGTCCCATCACCCCCCTCATCCACACAGACTTCATCTGTGGTCCCATCACCCCCCTCATCCACACAGACTTCATCTGTGGTCCCATCACCCACACAGACTTCATCTGTGGTCCCACCACCCTCTGTGGTCCCATCCCCTCCAAGTACTATGATTGGTTCACCATTTCGTTAAATTTTTTTAAATCAAGATAAGCATTCCATGAAATCTTTCTATCTTCATCTTTTACAAGACTCTTAATTTTCTCCAGAGCATCTTCCAAAGATTCGGCAACTATTATTGTTCCATTTTCGAATGTGTATCTTTTTTCTCTTTTTTTGCAGCATTTGAACATTTATTTAAAACTGTTTCTAGTCTCCCTTTACTTCGTTCTAAAGGTTTAAGCCGTCTCAATTGTAAATCTGTCCCAGTTGAATTATTATTCACAGTCTGTTGGTTATTGGTTGTAATCAACTGCAATTGAAAATTCTCATTGGGGATATAAACAGATATTGGTTTCTTCAAGGTTCTAAACTCTTCTATAGTCATTGTTCCCCCAAAAGTGATTAAGCACTCTTTTGGAGGAGCTCTTTTAATAACATCACCTATACTTCCCTCGATTCTCTTTCTCATGAGAAGAATAAACTCATATGTATCGCTTCTTCCTTTTGAAAAAGCATACGCTTTCATACATGTCCAACTACAAAAGTGTCCCGTGGTGCTAAAGACGTTCGACTTGAATCTGTATGGCCAATGAAGTGAATCCCCTTCAAATGGGTGACAGCACCACCAACAATGGGGGGCCATTTTCATTATAAAGAATTATGATCTTTATATAAGATAATGTTGTTGCTCAGTATAGATGTTGGAATTGTGAATATAGGAATATGTCTTTTGAACAATAGTACAAAAAAGATTATCAACTGGGATTCGAGCGGGATTCCAACACAGAGTGACAAGGGTACATTCCAATGTTTATTGAGTCACCTCAGAGCGCGTCCTTGGGTTCTTACAGCTGATAAAATACTCATTGAGAAGCAACCAGATAGGAACAAGAGAATGAAGGCGGTGGAGCATTTCATGACTACATATTTCATGTGCAGTGACAAGGATGTGACTGTTTATGACGCAAGACATAAGATTCCAGATGTTGCGGGTGCAGGTAAAGCCATGTATAGAAAACGCAAAAAGACATCCATTCTCAGATGTGAAGAGTTTATAAATGAACACAACAAGGAGTGGGTGACATTTTTTAAAAGTCACGCAAAAAAGGATGATCTTGCAGATGCGGTCATGCAGGCTTTGAGTTACAAAGATGTGGTGATTTCAACCCCCGAAGAGAAGGTTAAAAAGCCCAGAAAACCAACTGTAAATCAGAAAAATACAACATATTCGAGATCGAATCTTGCATGGTTACTCATCAATAACGTTTCAGACAAGAGGTTCGAAAAGGATCTCAAGAAATATTATACGGATATCCAAGAATTAAAAACTGAATTTAATATAAGATGAGTGGAGTCGTTTATTTGCTTTTATTTGCGGTGATAGTGTTACTCGTATATATATTTAGGTGTAAAATTCCATGGTTGAAGGATCAGTCATTTACAGGGTGTTCAAGTCCAAGTCCAATTGCTAAGCAATTGTCCCCCTCCCCCTCTCCGAGCACACTCTTGCAGAGTGGTCCCTCTCCCTCTCCGAGCACACTCTTGCAGAGTGGTCCCTCACCCTCTCCAAGCACACTCTTGCAGAGTGG
>JGI24890J29729_1000759_pt1 | contig 17718 bp, 29 predicted proteins | sample FreactcultureFD7_FD_29729 | JGI IMG/M metagenome (IMG submission 29729)
CACAACAGGTGCGGCAAGTTGGTATACTGCTGGAACATCTAATACAAGCGTTGCCACAACTAATGCTTTTATTCAAACTGGTGTTGTAACAATGAACTCCTCTGCAACTGTAACTTTTCCTGTAGCATTTAATCAAATACCAGTAGTTTTTGTATCACCAGTTACAGCAGGTACACAAAACTGTTGGGCTAGAGTATCAAATATTACTACTACACAATTTTCTGGTCAGGCATTTATAAACAATACGACAGGTGCTACAAGTGAGAGCGTAGCGTGGATAGCTATAGGACAATAGGATTAAATTATGGCTACAAATTACCCCACATCACTAGACAACAGCACATCGCTACCTTACCCAAGTTCTACCTCTGCTCGTAATGCACCTAGCCTTGCAGGCGGACAAGATAACCAGAACGACAGCCTTATCGCTATACAGACTAAGCTAGGTATTGGATCAAGCACACCAACTTCGGGTAAGTTCTTAACAGGTACTGGAACTGGGACTTCTTCTTGGGCTAATACAGTACCTGCTGGAACAGTTGTAGGAACAAGCGACTCTCAGACATTGACCAACAAGACGCTAACTTCACCTACCATTTCAAGTCCTACAATTACTAACGCTACTATCAGCACTGATTTAATTACTGGCTATACAACAAGTAACACTGGTACAGTTTACGGAATACCTATCACAACTGGAGTAATCAACACAGCTGGAACTATTAACGGAGCAAGTTTAGTAGCTAACTCTGTTACTAATGCGTCTATTCTTACAGGTAACTTGTATGCTAGTAAGTTTTATAACCCTTATAAGTTCAGTGTTTATTTAGGAACTAATCAAACGGCAATTGCTGACTCTGTGTTAACCAAAGTATTGTTTGATAGTAAAAAATTTGATACTAGTAGTAATTTTGCAAGTAATAAATTTACAGCTCCTATTGCTGGTTTTTACCATTTTGACGCATACGCTACAGTACAAACAACAGGAAGTACTGGTGTTGCTTATGAATGTTGGGTAGCTATTTATGTTCAAGGTGCATTATATCGAAAATCAGATATTTACCCTACTGTCGCAGGTACATCAGTTATTTTAAATGGTTCTGTTTCAGATACTATACAGCTATCCGCTAATGACACTGTTGAAATTTATGTATGGCAAGACGTTACTGCTGGTAACACATCTTTTATAATAGGTGGAACTGGTGGTTCAATTTTTAGTGGATTTCTAGTGAGCGCAACATAAGGAGAATAATATGTTAACATTTCAAAACTTATACAACAGAGCGCTAGACATGACAGGAGTACAATCTACTTCCGTTACTGACGTAGCTAACTTAAAAGCTGACATCAATCAAGGGCTACGATTGTTTAAAAACGCTGCACGACGTTATTGGACACGACAAGAAAAGACAGCCAACATTGTAGCTGGTCAACAATACTATCAACTGCCACCTGATTGTGTGCGTGTGACAGCCGTTAAGGTACTTTCTAGCGGTCTTAACTACCCAGTGCAACCAATTGACTCAGAAGAACTTTGGAACGCTTACAACATCATTCCTGCAACGACTATCAACTTGCCACAGTTTTACTTTATTCGCGGTAACAACGAGATTGGTTTGTATCCTATTCCTTCAACTTCCTATACCAATGGACTTGCGGTATCTTATGAACCACGACTAATAGATATGACCTATGATGACATTACTGATACAACTTCAGGTGCTACGGCTACTGTTTCCAATGGATCATCAACTGTAACATTTTCTAGCGGTATTATATTACCTAACATGGTTGGTCGCTGGATTCAGTTCACTAATGGTTCAGACGGTAACTGGTATCAGATATCTATCTACAACAGCACAACTTCTATCGAGTTAAACAATATGTATGCTGGTGTATCTGGTTCTTCTCAAAGCTTTACAATTGGACAAGCTCCAGACATTCCCGAAGATTACCAACTCGCACTTGCTTATTACTCAGCTTACAACTTTTATTTGAAGCGTAAGGACACTGGTACTGCTACACTATATAAGAGCCTATTCGAAGATTTGCTACAGCAGTACAAAGAAACTTATGCAAGCAAAACTACAGGACAAGTACAAAAAGCTCAACCAGATGGCCCAATCAGTTTATTCTGGTTCCCTCCAACTGGCTTGACAGGATAAGGAGTTCTAAATGGCTAAAGGTTTTAAGAACGAGGAACGATACAAGATACATAATCAGTATTTTGAAGGTGGGGTATCAATTGACCCTAAGATTGCTATTGCTAATAGTTTTTACCAGAGTCAGAACTTAGATTTTCGTTCGGTGCCTTCACAGCTTAGTGTTCTTCCTGGCGCACGTACATTAGCTACTAACTTACAAGACACTATCACAGCGATAACTCAAGACGTAAATGGTGTTCGCTATGGTGTCGGTGATGGTGGTGGTTTCTATCGTATAAGTACTTCAAATGTACTTAGCAAGGTAGCACAACTAGATAGTAACGGTGCCGCAGGTATCTACTATAACCAAGTTACAGACCAGATATATGTACCTAGCCAAACAACGGTATCGTTATATGGTCAAGTTACTACTGGTAATACAGGCAACCCTACGTTTAGATCTGCACAGTTTGGTAAATCAGCTTCTACTGCTCCTGGTTGTGTGAACTTATTTGATTTAACAAGTGGATACTATGCTGGAGCCTCTCGTAACAATGCTCAATCTATCATTACAGGTATAACATCGACTTCACAAGTAACTACAAATGCTACACAGACGTATTCGCTTAAGACTACATACAATGAAGTTACTACAGAAGGCTGTTACTTTGCACCAGACATTGAACCATTTTATTCTATAGCTGTTTACATAGCTGCTAAGGGTACAGGCAACTGGACATTAACGCTACATGACTCGCTTAACAATCAACTTGCTGCTGTCACTATAACCAACGCTAACCTTACCAGTGGTGCATATAACGAGTTTGTATTTGGTAAGCAGATTAGAGCGCTTGTAAATGCGGCACAGACAGGTAAAAACTCATCTTACCACTTTCACCTTACTTCCACTGTTGCTGACGGTACGGTTGGTACTATTAACGCAAGTGACTTTACTAGCACCGACTTTTTGCTGTTTGCATACCGACTTGTACAGACTAATAACGGCTGGCACCCTACAACATTCTTTAACTCAGCTTCTGGCTCGTTCTTATGTATTGGCAATGGCCCATATCTAAGTACTTACAACTTCGGTAATGACACCAATCCTATGAACTCTATGTGGAACAGACATGCATTGACTCTAAACTTAGGCCATGAAGTTTGTGGATTAACTACTAACAATCAGTATCTTGTTATTGCAACAGAGAAGCGATCTACTAACGCCAACAGAAACTACCAAGAAGGTGCATTGTATTTCTGGGACGGCACTACATCACAACCCAATTTCAAGGTAGATATACCAATGGGTGCACCGTATGGCATTTACACGTTTAACAATGTTACTTACTTTTGTGTCAGTGGTTCTTTGTATGCGTGGAGCGGTGGCCAGACAGTTCTAAAAGTACGTAAACTGGCATACCAAAACACAGATTACCTAAATGCTGTTGACTCAACTATTGTTAACCCTAACATGCTTACATCACGTTATAACCTGCTAATGATTGGCTATCCATCAACTACTACTAACGTTAACATCAACTACGGTGTGTGGTCGTGGGGTTCTGTAGAACTTAGCTTCCCTAATAGCTATGGTTATTCATATTCACTTGCTAATAACATACAAAACAATAATACAAATGGAATTACAAACTTAAAGATAGGTTGTGTACAAAACTTTGTAGACGCACTTTACATGTCTTGGTCTTATACAGACGCTGGTGGTATTACACGCTACGGTCTTGACGTTGTGGATAACTTTTCTACTCCAGCCACTACATTTAGCTGGCAGTCTTTAATCTATGACGGTACGGTAATCTATAAAACTAAGATAGGTACCAGATACAAAATTAAGTTTGGTTCATTCCCTGCTGGCTACACGCTTACTCCATATTACATACTAGATCGTGGTACGCCTGTGTATGCGACTGCTTCACCAAAAGTTGGAGATACAGATATACTTATGGAAGTTACTCCTGGTCGTTTCAAAGAAATTCAGTGGGGCTTTACAGGCACAAGCTCGGGTGCAACACAACCGCTTATTATCTCAGGTATTACAATGGAAATTGAACCAATCCCAGATGAAGTAGACTTACGCAAGGATAGCCAATCGTGAACGATTCTAATGCAACGTTTAAGAATGCTCCTAATACCTCGCTCATGTTTACGATGTATTCGACTACGTTCGGTAATGGTTCGTTTCAGCTTACACCCCCACCCTCAGGCAACATGGAAGATGGTTGGCCTAGTATCCCTTATCTATCCCTAGAGGCACTAATTTACCAGCAGCAATCAAGTAACCCACTTAGCGCACCTAGCCAGACGCTTGCAGGTGCTAGTGCTGGTCAGCAAGTTATAGGTTCAAATCAGACAGCTAATGACGCAACAGGTATTCCACGTTATATAATAGGTAATCAAGCTAAGTAGGAGTTATTATGCCACCAGGCTCAAATACACCATCAGGCAATCAAAATACGTTCTTTGGTATCAAGGTAAGTAAACCAGGTATCAATGTAAACCAGGCTGGAGATTCACAGCTTATTTTCAAGAATGATTACTCTACTCAAACTTTTTATGATTCTAATAACTCGAGAATATTGCTTGGATTATTGCCAGATGGTACTTATGGATTAGTTATTAGCAAACCAGGAATAAATGTAACTTCAGTATTCTCATGAGTCAAATATCTAATGCACAAAAAATTGCGTTTTCTACTGCTTTTGCAACTGATAAGATATGCGGCATTTATAATGGTTCTTTTGCCACAGCTTCCTATGACATAAATTTAGATGGTGGGACTTTATATGCAAAGAAATTTGCGCATAACTTCGGTAGACCGTTATTTTGTGATGGTATATTTTCTTATGATAATGTTAATTTTATTACAAGTGGTAATCAAGGTAATTTTACTGGTAGTGGCAATCCTAACCCGTTTATAGTTTATTCAGACAGTCAGTATTTTTATGTCTTTTTTTTATCAACTACGTTAACAGAAACTATTTACTATAAAATTGTATTAACTTGGATTGATAATTACGACAATTCTAATCCTTCAATAACTCCCGTACTCGCTTCTTCAAGTCAATTTAATACATACTTTAATAGCAATTATAATTATCAAAAACTTCTTATACAAGGTAATATTCTATTAAATAATCCAGGTGTAGGTAGTATAGGTACAGCCACTATTCCACATAACTTAGGATACATACCTAACTACAAATTAAATTATAATTCTTTGCCTGGACAAATGTGGCAACCTATAAATGGAGGTGTTTTTGATATATTTTTATATGATCCATCACATCAATATGAATTATATGATTATGCCGACACCCAAAATATATACTTAAAATATAGTGGTGGTGCCGCATCAGCTGCTACATTTACTGTTTATTATAGGATTTATTACGATGTCTAGCTATAAAATGGATCAATTACAATTTTCATCAGGTCTACCAAATTTTATAAACATAGGTAATCTTACTACTCAAATAAATGTAACAGGTACAGTAGGAGCTAGCGGTGAGTTATCTTTGCCTACTGCAAATGTTAATCTAAGTAATTCAAGTAATTTTATTGCTATTTATGCCTACAACAATTTAACAGGTAGAAAATGTAGTGTAGTTTCCATTGGTTCTTTATATTACAATTTTCAACAAACTTCTGTAGAATTGTGTCGCATATATACAACTATTACAAATAATGTTCTTGGTATAAATATCTTTATAGATAACAGTTCTGCTTCTCCTGTAACAATAACAAATCAAATATATACATTTACTATTGTTCAATATCAATTACCTTTTTAATTACTCTTGTTATGGTGTATAATGATAACATATTAGGCAATTAACTAGCCCTCACAGGAAGGGCTTTTTTTATATATGAATTTTGACGCATTATCACAAGACGCAGTAACATCGGGGGCAGCAAGGCAAACTCAGCTAGATCAGCAATCTGCTCAGGACCAGCAACAATATAATCAACAGTTTGGCGCTGCTCAAGCTGCTCAAAATCAATTACAAAATTACACAAACAGTATTCAAGGTGGTGGACAACAAGCTCAAGATTATTTAAACCAGCAATACCAACAAATGGGTATTGACCCTAAAGCTATACAAGATGCCAATAAGCAACTGTATCAAACACAAGCCAACTTAGCATTTGCTCCACAAGCAGCGTCACAATCTGGCAACTATTACGGCCAAACCGCTGGTAATACTCAGCAAATCTATCAGGGCATTACAGGCAATTTAAACTCTGTATTACAGACGCAAACTGCAAAAGCTAACTATTTAACACAAGGTTTAAATCAAGCATTACAAAATGCAACTTTAGTAGAAAACAGCCAACAAACTAGCCAGCAACAAAAGCTATCTGGTTATCAGAACGTTGCTAATGTTGCTCAACAACTTGCAGCTACCGCAGGTCAAACAATGACTCAAATTGAAAATCTAGCACAACAACAAGGTTATGTTACTTCTGAAACAGTTAATCAGTACCAAGATGCCAAAGCTAAAATTATTACAGCTAACGCAGCTGCAGCTGCTTCTTATGCACAAGCTGGTTACTACACTTCACAAACTACAGGTCAAAATCTTATCAATCAATCTATGCAAAATGTTCTTAAAGTATCTCAAGCTCAAAACGATTCAATTAAATTTAATCCAAGTACTAAAACTGCCAATTTCTATACTACAAGTGGACAGCAAATCAATCTTGGTCAATGGACTAAAATCAATAATCTATATCCTATTGATGTTTTGAGAACTGCCGCAAATCAAGGTGATGTTAATGCACAAGCAGCTCTTAGCTTTGTAGGAAACGATGGTAAACCTGATCCTTCTAAATTAAATAATGCTTTTAATGTTAATGGACGTAACGTATCAGGTAGCTCAATTTATAACACATTATTTGGCAATAGCTACTTGGGTGGTGCATCAGCTACTTCAAATTCTAATTCAAGTAACTACGGATATAATCCAGGAACAGTGAAACCAGTAACATTTAGGTAAAATATTATGCAAAATACATCTACTACACCAACACAACAACCAGGAGCAGACGGCTTAGTTAGTATTGGTTCAGCTTTCAATTCTAATAATAATTCTAACCCTTATGGACTTTCACAAGTACAACCACAACAGCCACCCCAACAACCTAAAGGAAACTGGTTTGAAAGAGCATTGCCAACTATTGGCGGTATTGCAGGAAGTTTACTTGGAACACTTATACCTATTCCAGGAGTTGGAACTGTTGCTGGTGGCGCTGCAGGTGGTGCATTAGGACAAGAGCTTGAAAACGAATTAACTGGAACCAAAGGCAGTACATTGGCTGCAGGTGTAGAAAATGCTGTAGGTGGAGCGCTTGGCGGTGTAGGTGGCAAGGTATTATCTTCTGCACTTGGTACGGCAGGAAAATTAGCTGAAAATGCAACTACTAGTGCATTTATGCGTCAAGCAGGTAATTTTGTAGATAAGAATACTGCCAATTACTTTACAAAAGCTGGTGTCACTTCGTTTGATAAAGCTGCACAAGCTGCACCACTAGTAACAGGTGCAACAGGTGTAGAAGGTAAAGCTGGAGTAACTAACGCACTAGAAAACGCAATACAAGCATCAAAAGCACCTGTAAATTTGACTAATGTTTCTAAAAATTATCCACAGATGTTGCAAAATAAAATTATTTCGTTAAAAAATTCTGGTGTCGATAATATAAGTGATGACGTAACTAACGCTTTTACAATGATGGCAAAAGACAGTGGATATAATGTTGACAGAACTGTTACTAAAGGAGCTCAACCTGATATTTTTTCAATTGAACCAGGTGCTATAAGCAATTTGAAACCTGGAGCAGTGTACAATCAAGCTAAACAATTCCAAAGCAAGGGATACGATTTAATTAAAAAAAGTACAAATAATTTAGGAGAAGTAACTAATGCACAAGGCAATGCTGCAGGAGAATTTTATAGAGATTTTGGTAATCAATTAGAAGAACATGCGCTTGGTATACATGAAGGCAGCACACCACTTGCAATTACTGAAGCAGACAGGGCAACTTTGCAGAATGCAATAGCTCCTGTTAAAAACATAGATTCTAATTTACACGCACAATTGACCAAAGATTTAAATGCTGCACAAAACTGGAAAGATGTAAGATCAACTACTTCACCTTATGTACAAATAAGCAAAGCATCTCAAGCATTAGAAAAAGTAGGAAATAAAACTCCAGGTTTAACTCCAAGTGATATTGCACTTGGTACAGCTGGAAACATACAAGGTCCAAAAAGCATGGCACTAAGTACACTTGGTTCTTTATTAACTGGTAAAACAGCTAGTGCGGCAGAAGGTGCAGGCTTAAACAAATTTGCACAACTAGCTACTAATCCTAGAATTGTAGGTAGTAAAGCTGCTGGACAAGTTATAAAACCAGGTGACAAAAAATTATTAGGTGCATTAACACAAGCTAGTAAAGTAGGTGGTACTGTGTTAGGTAATGTACCAAATATGGTACAGGCTTCAGGAGGAGGAGCAACAAACATGAATCAACAACAACAAGGTATGGGAGCGCAACAGCAACCAATAACAGAATTATTTAAACAATTATTAGCACAGGAACAAGCAGGTGGTGGTATATCTCCAAATGGTGCGCAACTTATATCTTCGCTACAGTCTCTTGCAGCCCCAGCACAACAAACACAAATGCTCGGTCAGTTGCAAAGCGGACTTGGTGCAGGTTTTGCAAATGCTGGTGGCGCACAGGGTACACTAGGTGGACTTGAAACTAACTTGACTGGCTTTCTTCCTGGAACTGCCGCAAATCAATATCAAAATCTACAAAATTCATATGCTTCATTACTACAGCAATTATACGGTATCAAAGGTGGTGCTGGTCTTACTCCTCAATTTACTCAACAACCTGGAACAGCTGGTATTGCAGCTGGTGTAGCAGGACTTTAATCTTTTAGTTCAGTAATCTTTATTTCTGGGTGTTTGGCTTCAGGGTCGTATTCAAATTGCAAGTTGCCGACAGATTCATAACCTAGTCGGTTTTTTGCTATGTAGCTCATGAAACCACTCATATTAGTATGGGCTTGCATTGCTGCGTCCATTCTTGCTCGGTTTAATAAAAGAAGATAATCTGCTTCCTCTTGTGTTAGTACATGTGTCTTAGGTGCTTTTTTGTCTACTCGTGCCATTGTAATCTCCTTATTAAATAAATCCGTACTCTTTTGCTTCAGTTGGATACTGCTGAATAAACTCTGCGTTAGGTTTACCATCTTTGTAGGGCTGTATCAAATCCTTACGATGTTCTCTACGCTGTTTGTCGTGGCTAGCTTCCTTATAGGTTACTTGCTCATGATCTATAAGCGTACTAGGGTCTACAGTTCCCTTTATATACTTACCGTTCTTGATGTATCCTGTGCTTTTCATTTTGGTGCTGGGCTATAACTAGCATTAAGTTTATCTAATTCGTTCTGAGCTTCCCAATCAAGTAGCTGTGGTGTCTTAGGACTAGTGATACCAACCTCGCTATCGTTGTTCTGGTAGTTTGGATTGATTAGGCGAGGGTCATCTCTAGTTACGGCTGGGGTAGGTTCTATGTCACGTCTAGCTTCTACAAGCGCTTTTAATTTAGCTTGGTTGTATCCAATGTAATAGAACAGCGCACCACTCAGCAAAGCTACTAGGACACTAATCATGCTTTTCTTCCCTGTTGACATACGTTACAGCTACAGTAGTAGTAATCAGTTTAGCTACAACGCTTGCACTATTTGTAACAACTTCACGTATAACATCAGCAGGGTCAAGAACACCAGCGTCTAGTAAATTAACGATTCCTTTATTATCTCGTAGATTGTATCCGCTCCACAGGTCTGGTGAGTCAAGTACCTTAGCTATGTAGGCCTCAGCATTTTCTCCAGCGTTATCAACAAGTTGCTTAAATGGTTCTTTATAGCTGTCGGAGAAACTTGATAGCGTTGCACCTATACGAGCTAGAGTTACACCACCGCCAGGAACTACGCCACCTTTAACTGCTGCTTGTACGGCACAAACCGCGTCTCGCACTCGCAGCTTGGTTTCACCTTGTTCAGTTTCAGTTGCACCACCAACTCGTATAATAGCAATCTTACCTGTAAGGCGTGATATGCGGTCTCTAAGCGCGTTTTGTGTCACAGGGCTGTCTGCGTCAGCTAGTTGTCCTTTAAGCTCTGTAACGCGTGTATTGAGGTCTTCAACAGGTCCGTCACCACCCATGATAGTAGTAGAGAATTCATTAACGATTACTTTGTCTGCTCCGCCAAGCATATCAACGTGGAAGTCTTTAGGGTTTGTACCTTGTGCTAGTACAGTTGAACCTGTAACAGTAGCTAGGTCATCAAGGAACATAGTTCGCATCGGCCCAAAGGTATTTACGTCTACTACGGTAGGAATAAGTACGCCATTGATTTTATTAAGTACAAGAGCAGCTAGCACTTCGTCTGCAAAGTCACCTACGAATAGAACTTCTTTACCTTTACCAAGTCCGCTTACCATCTTTTCAATTACAGGATAGATTTCAGCTGCAGCCTTAAAGCTACGATCGCTAAGGAAGATGTTTACATTAGATAGATTAGATTCTAGGTTGCTAGGGTCTGTAATCAGGTTAATGTTAGTGAAACCTTTTCTCCAGTAAAAGCCGTCTACGATTTCGTTATAGATACCAACACCTGCAAAGTCCTCTACTGTGATACCAGCGTCACTACCAACTTCAGAGATAATATCGCTAATCATTTCGCCAATGTTTTCGTCACCTGCAGACACTACAGCTACACTCTTAAGTAAGCTATCATCTACATCTTTAACGTATGCGTCTATCTTGCCTAATACTTCAGTGGCAACTTCTTGTAGCTTTTTACTAACAGCCATGCGGTTTTCACCAGCACTTATAAGTTTGCGAGCTTCTTTATATAAGTGATACGACAGAATCGTGACAGCAGTTGTGCCATCACCTACCTTTTTGTCGCTCTTACGGCTTGCTTGTATAAGTGTACGAGCTGCCATGTTTTCCACAGCATCTTCTAAGTAAACTTTCTCTACGTTGGTTACACCATCACGACTAATTGTAGGATCTCCGTAGTTCTCCTCAAGAAACGCATTGCCAGCCAACGGTCCGTAAGCAGCCTTAGCTACGCGGTAAACCTTTTCTATACCAGATGAAATGCCTGCTTGTAGTTCTTCTTCATACGTTATGTTTTTACTTAGCTTGCTCATCTTCATACCCCTGTAGTGCTTTAGTTTCTATAAATGCAAATGCGCTGTTATCTATAAAGATGTGTTCACCATCTTCATACTTACGCCAAAAGACTCGCTTGCCTACAAGGTGTTCAAGTTCCTTATCACCTACGGCTACACATAGTCCTTGAGTTTTTGTATCGTACTTTTCTTCGACATATACCACGTTGTCAAACGCTTCACGAATTTCCACGAGTATATTGCCTTGTAATGGTATTAAGGGCTTCATAATTGATTGTATTATAGCACACTGGTATAATGAGACTCAGGCACAAATATACAGCCCCCATTGATTGGGGCTTTTTTAATTTAGGAGCAGTATGAAAATCAGAGTAGTGGACGTTCTCAAACCCAAGAAGAAGCAAAAAGGCGGCTCTGTTTCTAATGGTCAAGGTGGCTACAGCGGAGGTATATCGTGAAAGTATTAGACGTATTCAAAAAGAAAATGAAACCAGCTAAAGGTAAAGTTACTATGTCCAAATCAGGATTAGTAAAAGAACACAAAGAGCTAGTAAAAGTTTTAAAATCTGGTAGCAAAGCAGCACAACTCAAAGAAGCTAAAGAGCAAGGTGCGGAATTAAAAGGGTGGACAAAGAAATGAAAGCTAAAGACGTATTACAAGGCAAAGTAGCAAAGACTATGAAAGAATTTGGCAAAGGCAAACTTCGTAGCGGTTCTAAAAAAGGACCAGTTGTATCTAACCAGAAACAAGCCATCGCAATAGCATTAAACCAAGCAAGGAAGAAGAAATGAAAATCCCTAACGTAAAAGATTTACTTAAAGCAGATTTACCACCGACACATGCTGACGCAGCTATGCGTAAGAAGCATACCTTAGGATCTATTCAGCACAACTCTAATCACATTAAGGACCACGCTAAAGGTCTCGAAGACTCACTTAATAAGTTATACACAGTAGACAGCAAAGAATATGCTCGTCAATTAAAGATAGAACTTGCATCACTTAAAAAGATATATGATCACATGTGTTCTATGAAGAAAGGTCCAAGTGATGGGCATGAGTGGCAACATAAAGGTTTTTCGGCATAAAACAATGACAGTACGTGAAACAGAACGACTAGCTAAAGTGGAGGCGAAACAAGATAACATGTCTGAAAACATCGATGAAATTAAGCAAGACATTAAAGAGTTAAAGCACATGATGCAGAACATTAGTAACAATTACATTACTAAGAAAGCAGCTCAGTGGATTATCGGTTTATTAGTTTCTATTTTCACTGCTGGTATTTTTCTTTGGGACGCAATAGTAAATAGTCATAAATAGGAGAACGAAATGGTAACACAACAACAAGCAGTAGAATGGTTACACGCACAACTTGGTAAACAACTGGATTTTGACGGAGCGTATGGCTGTCAATGTGCTGATTACTTTAACTACTATTTTCAATATATTTCTGGTGGTGTAAGTCCTTATGCTGTCTTTGGTTACTACGAAGGTGCTAAAGATTTATGGCAGGAAACACCATACTTTGACCTCATACCTGACAGCGATACACTGTTCCCATTACCTGGTGACGTGTTCATCTATGGGGCAAGCTGGGGTGGTGGCTACGGACATGTAGATATGTGCATTGGCTCAGACGCTAGTGGTTCAGTATATTCTGGGCAGAATGAAAATGGTAATCCTTATAACACATGCGTAACAGAAGGCTATCGAACATGGGCACAGCAAAGCGGTCTTACTGGTGTAATGCGACCTAAATTCTCAGTAGCAACTCCAGCACCAGAACCAACTCCTGAACCTACACCAGAACCTACACCAGAACCTACACCAGAACCTACACCAGAACCCACACCAGAGCCCACACCAGAGCCAACACCAACTCCAGCACCAGAACCTGCTAAACCATCTATAACTGTAGAAACGACATCTACATCAACTATTAGTTTAAAGCCTGTAGACAAGCCTGTACCGCCTTCTACAAACAGCAAACCAATAAACATCAGTCTTGCTCATCTATTAATAAAGTTAATAAAGAAACTATTGAGATTGAAATGAAACACTTTTTAGACAAGGTCTTGTTCCCGACAGTAATCAAATTTGCGGTGAACAGGTGGCACATCTTTGCCTTACTTTGTCTAGGAACTGTTCTCATGGTAGATCACAAAGCTATTGTAGAGCTTGTAGGTGGTAACTATACAAACGTGGTATCAGCTACTGTTGCACTTCTAATACTTAGAGAAGAAATTATACAGAAAAACAGCCACAACGATCTACATAGCAAAATTGATAATATTCACAAGAAACTGGATAAGCGAAAATGAACTTATCCCACCGAAACTTTGGCCCTGACAGTCTTAAACAATTGTTTGTTATACAGTCCGCCACACACCAGATAAGCCACACTAAGGGCGGTGTGTTGGCAGGATAGGGCATTTATTTATTAAAGGAGGTTTTATGCAAAACTTACGAAGCAAAATAGATATTTCAACACCTACTAAAGCACAACTAAAACACGATGCTTGGCTTACTGTAGCAGCCTTTATTGGTTCTTTTGTAACTGCTTGGCAAGTACAGCCTGACAAAATTAGTCGAGCTGCTTTGGTAGCTGGTATATCTGCAGGTATTTCTGCTGCTGTTACGGTTATCAAAAGTATAGTTACAACTCTTTAAGGAGGTGTCATGTCACGCAAACCGTTCTGGGTGGGCGAACATCTTGTAAACCTACTCAGTAAACCATTAGACGAATTGTGCGCAATGTATCCACAGTTCAACAGAAATCAATTAGGAGTAAGTAAAAAGTATTGGAAGAAGCAAATGGAAAAAGCACCAGGCAACTCATCAAATATAGATAAGTTTAGAGAACTACTAGAGCGGTCTGGTATCGACCCCGAAAACATAGAACAGATAAAAGAAATAAAAGCGTGGCAAGGGTTCATTAAAAATTCAGAGGGTGAAATAGAATACGCAGACTTAACGGGTGTATCAGTTATTCCTAAGCGTGATGAAATAGAAGCTAGCTTTATATCTCAGGCTCAACCTGTACGAATAACACCTAGTCGAGCTAAACCGCCAAAAAGAGATTACAGGCTGATTGTAGCCTTTGGTGATGCTCAAATAGCATATCGCAAGATAGGCGAGAATTTAATACCCATACATGACGAACGAGCCATGCGCGTGGCTCGTCTCATCTGTAAAGACTTGCGACCTGAAACAATAGTTAACTTGGGAGATAACGTTGATTTGCCTCAGTTAAGTAAATACGACCCTGATAGTAACCATTTTGTAACTACTATGCAAGAGGGGTTTAACAGGGCACATTCATTTTATGCAGAACTTAGAGCTGACAATCCTACAAGCCGTATAGTTGAGGTAGATTCTAACCATAACGTACGACTGGGTAAGTTTGTTCTAAAACAAGCAATGCAATTCTATGGGCTTAGGCAAGCAGGTGTACCAGAGCAATGGCCTATACTTACTTATCCATTTATAGCTAATCTTGAATCAGTTGGCGTTGAGTGGTTCGGTGGGTACGGTGCAGCACAATTTGAGTACGCACCCGACCTAGTATTCAAACATGGCGATAAGATACGTTCTAACGGCTCCACAGCCGATTTACAAAGCAAAGAGAACCCATATAACAATATAGTTGTAGGGCATGGCCACAAGGCTCAGACGCACACTAGAACGACACCAGACGGCAGATACTTAACTGCAGTACAGGTTGCTACTCTTTGTAAGACTACAGGCGAAGTGCCAGGTTACGGTACGGCTGTAGATGATTGGGGTAATCCTGTGCATAAACAAATGGATTGGCAAAATGGACTACTTGTAATTGAGGATTATGGAGATGGGCATTACAACTTTTTTCATGTACTTATACAAGACGGAAAAGCATATTATCAAGGAAAGGAATATAACGGCAATGAAAGATGAAATACCAGGCATGGCACTGGCACTTATAGTAATAATAATTTACCTAGCAGTATTAACACATATTAAGGTACTACGATGACACCATCACATTACGACCACTTAGACGATGTACTGTCAGAATTAGAAGAACTAATAACCGATAAGTACGAAAAAGGCCAAATAGAACATGGCGGTAAACTGTGGAAAAAGTCTCATTTAATAGATGAAGCTATTGCAGAAGTTGTTGATCTAGCAATCTATCTTATTACACTTAAACAACAAATGGAGAAACGAGAATACTAACATGGGTGAACTTCAGTTCGGATATGGAGAAAAGCGTGAGTTTTTACCAACCTATGCTGGAGTGAATTGGCATGAAGCATGGGTTAATACTCACCCTGATGAAGAATCGCGTCCTGTATGGGCTGAAACTTACGATGAGTTAGGAGAATTTTGTGAACAGCTTAACCAAACGAATTGTGTATTTTATCTTAACGATACTAACCCTGATTTTGATTGTATCGTAGTAGTCGACCACCGAGACGAAGGTGGCGATTGGTGGCTACCACGCGTCACTATGGGTAGTGAATTATTTAATAGCATAGTAGAAACATTTGCTGAAGAAGTAATGGTGGTCACTACTAAATACCCAGCATTAGCCGTAGCAGAATATGTTATGCGACATATGTTTGGTGATATACAAGAACTATAATTATACAAACAAAAATCACCGCTAGGGTATTGGCGGTGATTAGATAGTGTACGACTACTTTTTTCATCTAGCTGGATATACCAGATTGAGCTATTGCCTAGACGCTAAGTATATTTTAACAACTATTTTGATATCGTGCAACTATGTGATTTTAATATGGCAACTTCGACATACTAAACGTACATTATCAAGACTCATTTTGAGTTGTGGGTGTGACCCTCTTTTTTGTATATGATCTACGTCTAGGTGCTTATCTGCTTTGCCACATATTGCACAGAAATTACCCCGTGTAAAAAGATAAGGTTTGGCAATGCTATCTCTCCATTGGTTGTACTGAATTGTACGTTTGCCTATTTGCTTAATACGTTTCGGTTTCTTTGGATTGGCCTTGCACTGGTACGGCCAATGCTTCGGCTTGGCTTCTTTACAATGTTTGCAGGGCTTTGTAGGTAACATTGACAGTGGTCCTTCCTTTTTACTTTTGCTTCTGGCTTTATTGCTTTGTGGCAATTAAGACATATACGTTCAATCATAAAGCGGTGGTAATAATTTATCTCTATCTTCTTCTATAGTTTCAGACACTAATTCTTCCACAGCTTGCCTACCTATGCCTGTAGCTGCTCTGTATCTGCGTTCAGCTTTCTCTATTTCATCAGCAAGGGCTTCAGCAGCTTCTCTTCTGATTGACGCTTCACCACCACCGTGTTCATGACTCATCTCTAATTCCTTACTTTATGTTCTGGGGTGGGCTTTGTAACTTCAATTCTTAAACTCGTACCCATGTCTTGCATAGAATAGTAACTGGATAGTTTGAGTGCTTGGGCGGCGATTACCTCGTCACGACGCTCAACGGCTGCCGCATGAGCTTCTTCAAGTGCTTTATCATAAGCCTCGCCAATAGACTGCTTAACAGCCATATCAATATAATAGGCAAAACTATCCATGAAACTTCTTGTACTACTTATTGCCATTTTGTCCTCCCTTATGTTCATAATTACCCTTTATTAATTTGAAGCAACTATCTAACCAGCTATAGTTATCTTTCATTTGATATACCCACTAAAAACTATTTCTTTATCAGTTTGTTCTTTAAGCCATTTCTTAGATTTCTTTAAAGAGTTTGTATTACTAGTAGCTCGCATATAGTAGCTACCTGTTTCACCACCACCGTGTTCGTGACTCATTTTGTTATCTCCTCAATTCCTTTCTTACTTACTCCCCTACCGTTAGTTGTTTTGCAAACCGTTCAATTTTTTTAATATCCTTATAGTAGTTATCGGATTTTGCAATACCAGTGTACTTTGCACCATAAACTATTTCAGGCATTTTTATCTCTACATGATATTGTTTGATACCGTCTTTTATACCATCAAAAACTTTAATGAGGTATGGTTTGGTTAGGAATATAGGCGTTTTATCAAATCCATGCCCCCTAACCATAATTTTAGTGGGGTTACTAATTGACATATACTTCTCTGTACCGTCAGGCATATTTACTACAGCATAATTAAATACCGCTGACATTTCCTCTGACACAAAATGCACAACTTCCGTACAACCTTTTTTACACTTCATTACTCTTACCTCTATATTCTGCATGAGAGTCCTCTAATTCCTTTAACTTTTCTGTGAGGCGTGCGATTTCTTCTTTAATTGAATCTAATGCGATATATCGGTCAACACTAGTAGGCTTTAAAACAAGGCTACCTTT
>JGI24890J29729_1000761_pt1 | contig 17685 bp, 15 predicted proteins | sample FreactcultureFD7_FD_29729 | JGI IMG/M metagenome (IMG submission 29729)
TCGTCCGATCTGGTCATTGACGTATTGTACTGTTCGGTGTACAGCTATGGATTCAAGCACGCTTATATTCCAGCAGATGTCTTGAGATGGAGACCTTCTGTCTGGCCTTACCACAAACTCACACCCGAAGAAATGGCCTACTCTCGAGTACGTTATCCTCCTCTCTCCTCCCGTCGCCTCTCATCTATAGACCAATGGCTCACATATCTTGCGCTGAGAGCAGGACGTCGATTTCTCGACAATCTCTTTCTCTGCCGTTCTAATCTTCCACGATTCGAGAGATTGGGGTCGAGACCTTCAACTCACGTTGGATCTCGTCAGGGCTCAAGATGGAGTATTTGGAACGTTGAAGCGGGAGGATGATGTCGAAGGTTGGAAGGAAGAGAATCAGATCCCCGTACACTTTTCGCAACCTGGTCAGTTTTCACTCTCTCGTCAGCGAGCCTCTCTCTGAGGACCATGCGCTGAGGGGAAGAGTAGAATTGGACAGATTTGTTATGGGGTAACGAGTTCTCGCAAAGTAGGTTCGGACAAGGAGCGCTGCAGGAATCGATGGCCGCCGTTTACAAGTTCACAACAGGTCACGACCTTCAACGGTACGTTTCTCTTCCCAATCTCAGTTGCTCATAGTATCCCGACTGAAATTGTGTGCGTGGAATGCAGAACAACAGGAGGTAAACCAACGCTAGCCACATATGAGTATGCTTCTTCACTGCTGTATTCTGCGATCGAGTCGGCCAGAACAGGGACCTCGATTGATCTACATGCGAATGCGAGCAAAGGCATGAGACCGAGATACGAGGGGAAAGTGTACATGGTTGGAGATAATCCGAGAAGTGACATCGCTGGTGAGTTCGACGCTCTTCTTCCTTTTCTGCGGGAGAAGCTGAATCGCTTGTTCAAATAGGCGCAAACAACTTTGGTTGGGAAAGTATCTTGGTCAAGACTGGAGTATTCAGAGGTGAGAAACGAGAAGAAGCAGAACATGTACCGACTGTTCTGAAAGATGATGTCTGGGTAAGCTGATGCACCGTCGACTGGAGATGTCTTGTGACAGACCTGACTCTTCTTCGAGTGCATCTTACAGGAGGGAGTCAAATGGGCACTCGAGAGAGAGGGAGAGGGAGCGGCGATAGAGGGAATGTGAAATGACTCGATAGATAGCTTGCTGTTGTCAATAAAAGCTCCTCGCTGTACTTCTCTCTGCAATATGAGCGCTAGAGAGAGAAGATAGGTAGAAAGGGAAGTGTCTGTTTGAATTGTGAGAGATCGTTTCCAGAACGATCGAGAGAGTCTGCAAAGAAGAGGGGAAAGGGCAAGTCAAAGAGTGATCTATAGCAAGGATGAGAGGAAAACAAGATCTAAGCGATACATAGCGAAGGATGAAGAAAGGGAACAAAGGGCATAAATCGAAAGATAGCGAGAATGGACTAGAAAAGCATTCGAGTCGGAATGAAGTCTTTGCCTCGTTGAGCTTGCTCGCTGAAAGAGTCTTTGAAGACGGCCAGCCCAGCCTGGGAGGGACATGCTCAACTCAGTGAGTGTGGGTCTTCACCGTGAATCTGAAAAAAGGAAATCGCTCACGATGATGCCGCACGCTGCCAAAGCGAGACTAAAGATGACCCACACGATGCCCCAACATTGGGAGCTCCCCCCGTAGCGTTTGGCGAATACTGAAGCGTCAGACTCGTTAACTGTGAGCGAGAAGTAGGTGAGAAATTGAACAAATCACGAATAGAAGTGCGCACCTTTTCGAAAAATCAGATCATCGCAGATGTCGAATACCGAGTACAAACTAGACATTACTCCGACGAAAAGAACGTAAAAGCGTAGAGCTGCTCCATGTCCGATGAACCAAAAAGCGACAATTACTCCCACAGCGAAACAGATGGTGAGGATCGTTAACCAGTCTTTCCTCGCCCACCACAGGGTCATCAGGAAGAAGACTCCTACTACGATCGATGCGACTTTGCTAGCTACGATGTCGAAACCCGAAAAGATGAGTGCGGCGCCGATAAGAGACTGCGGAACCAAAAGAGGTCAGCTCTCGACGAAGACGGAATCTGAGAGAGGTAATCTACCGATCCGAGGTAGCCAGCTGGTAGAGTGATCCATCCTACGCCTTTTGACATCATCGTGACACCTATCTCAAAGGTGGGATTAGCTGGACTTTCGCGCACGAGAGCGAAAATTGAGCTCACCACCTTCGTTCGGGTCAAGCGATATCGACTTGATCTTTGCTCCAGTACAGAGACCAGCCGCAGCGTGAGAGAATTCGTGGAAACCGACCTGTGAATCGACCGACGGCGGAATGAGTCGTAGAAATGAACAATTCACCAGCGAAGTCGACGAACCGTGAGCATCTTCCACGGGTAAAGAATCCAGTGGAGTACGGGGACGTTCCACAAGATCTATCAGAGCAGAATACTGAGCGTCCACTAGAATTCGAAGAGTGAAAAGAGACAAACTCCAATAATAACGACATATCTGCGAAACCTCGAATGATCAGCCGGCTTCCACGTGCACAGTACCAGGTAACAGCTACTCACGCTCCTATCACTCCCAAAGTAACGCTCTGAGTATGATTCGGTTCCAAAGTCGCCCGCTTTTCGAAAGAGCTCGTTGCACCGCCCCCTCTTCCTGACCTCGCTTCAAGATGTAAGCCTAGCTTATCCACTCTCACAGTACGTCTAATAAGCTCTCCAGTCCCTCCCTGTTTGTGCCGACTCCTCTTGATCAATGCACGCTCCTCCTCAAGTCGAGAGTTGAGTGAAACTGCTGGCGGCTCTGAGGGTGCTAGGTCGAGTGGTGAATAAAGATCGTAGTAGGTTGGAGCTGGTGCCATCTTTTGTGAGGCGAGCCAGTGTTCTGAAGATGAAGGAAGACAAGAAGTTTCCACCGACCTAGGAGGTTCGCAGCAAAGCAAGAATTTTGCGGGAGCTACTTGGGCGCTGCACCTCAGAGCGACGATATGGCATCAATATCATAGCGATACGCTTTCAAAATTCGAATGTAACTTTCGCAGAATTGTCGAAACTCGACATTATCTCTCGATGCTCTCTTACGTGTCTCGTTGTTGCGATGCAGTCATTCGGCATGTCTCGCACACAAGCAAGCGATTATGTGATTCTATGGGGCTCTCTGCAAGCTTGATTGACAATGCTTTCTGCTCAGGTACAACCCGTTTGACGAAGGCACATCTCGCTACTTCTCCTCTGCCTCCACCAAGCTAGTCCCTGCATATCAGAGTCGGTCAATATTCGATAGCAAGTATGCGAACAGAGTTGAATGCGAGCTCACCTTTCCAGTACGATCGAACCCAATCTCTTCTCCCTTTCCCTCCATCTCTTCCCTCTCCAATCTAATCCTCCTGAAAGTCCTGCAGAAGCTTGAGCGGTCTCAACGCTTCGACTAGTCTATCCATCCCTGACTGGTCTTGCGTGTTGAGTAATCGTTCGTTGTACCTCGCTCCGAATCGAATAACCTCGTCGATCGGCCCGTGCCTCCTCCTAACGTACTCCATATCGTCCACCTCATCGGACACTTCCTCTGAGGCATCCAGGTCCGACTCGTAGGCTAGCATCGGGTTGAAGGCCCGTCGTTCGAAGGAGGTGCGCAAATTCGAGATTTCGGCGAGCGCAGCAGTTTGACGATGAGAGAGGATGGGATGCTGGTAAGCACGGGGCGAGAAGGTCAGGGATAGTAGATTTGGTAGTTTCTGGGCATTCTGAGGCAAGAAGGCTGCTGATTGTGAGGTATGCGGCCCACTTGCTCTGAGAGTGAGGTGACGGAGGGATGGAGTTAGGTTTGCAGGGGTTGACTGATAGGACTGCGAGCAGTCAATGACAAGGAGGTTGGTGAGGGCTGGCATAGAATGAGAGAAGAGAGGTGGATCGGTCGAGATTTCGACGTCGTCGTCGGTTTCGAGCTCCAAAGTTTCGAGGGTAGTGGCAAAGGAGGCGATGAATCGTATATAGGGATCTGCGAGAGTGTCGAGGTCCAACTTCAAGTGGCGCAACCTCCAGCTCGGATTCTCGGAAACCTCCAGAAGAGTCGTGAACATTGGCGTCCGACTCACGGAGAACTTGCTCAGTCGTGCAAATCGTTGTAACTCGACTTCGAGGAGATGGAATGTTGCGTCTGTGAGCTCCTCCGGAGAAGAGCCAAGATAATTGAGTGCGAGAGAGGATAGATGGGGGTTTGCGAGAGAGAGGAGCGGGTGCCATTGATAGAACTTTTTGATGTTGCAGATAAGTAAGTGCTTGGTCCGAGAGAGTAAGGTACGAAGTGCGACAGATGTTTCGCTGTCATCCTGTAGAGCGGCTTGTAGCTTGGCTGAATCCTCGTGGCAATCGTATAAGGTGGGGAGAGTTGCGGAACCAAAGTCGAGAGTGTCGACACAGGGAAGGCAGGACGCAATGATGAGGAGCTCGACTGTCGCAGTTGACTTGTCGGAAGGAGCGATGGCCAGGTTGACACGGCGAATATGTCGAGAATATTTGGGAGAGATTCGACAGCGAAATGTTGGTTTCACGCCGGTGGTGATATTGACGGACTACGGTACTCGATTGTAGTGTCAGCTCGCTAGTACTCTCGAGCGGTATCAACTGAAGGTATCGTGTACGTACGGAGAAGAGGAACGGTGCAGCTAACGACCGTATCCTTTCGCAAGTCAACGACAACGGGTCCAAACTCCTTTCATACTCTGCCCCATACTCCGCGAGATGCTCACCAATCTCTGTCTCCCTAAGTCTCTCGAGCCGTTGTTCCGTGACCTTGTCCTGAATATCGCAAAGTTCGACAATCCTCCCTAATATCTCGTTCGGTAGCTTGAGGATCGACCATGAGGGTTTGTCGAGGTCCATCTGCAAAGTTCTCCAGGTCATCTACGTAGGTCTCGGAGTTCAGGAAGAGACCACTCACTCTAGAGATGAGGTTTCGAAGAGAAGGTTATTCCCCGATAGCGAGCGAGAGGAGCTGTCGGTACACTTGTGAAGTCGATATACTCGCTTGAACTATTGGTAGGAGCCCTCCCGTGTCGGCTAGAGGTGTCGGACGATAGCGTAGGAGACAAAGAAACAACTCTCACTTTTTCACCTCTCCCTCTCCTCAGATACCTCACGAAGTACTCGAACGACAGCTCAGTACAGCGATAGCAAGCTTTGCACCACTCTCCAATGCTCAAAGTTCAACCTGAAAATGTTGCCTCGCTCAAAAACTAACTTGGACGTTTCTTCCCTTCTTACGGTTCACTCAATTCGCTCAGGTCGGTTGACAAGCCAGCTTAGCGACAATATAGACGGCGAGTCGAGCGTCGTAGCTTTGGGTCAATCCTCTTCCCTCTGAAAAGCCCTCGTTGCCAATTCCCGTCGACTTTCCTCCTCATCTACAAGCTTCACGGCGGGCAAAATTGAGTCCGAAGAGGTCCAATTGGAGAATTGGAATTGATTGGATGTGAGCTCCTGAATAGCTCCGAATCGCCCTAATTAAGCAAATATAATCAAACATAATCATCGGACTTAAGAAACTAGCGGAGCTATTCAGGACTTCACTTCCAAATTTCGTCCAAAGTCGTTCTCGGATTCGATTTTGCGCGCGGTGCTGGCTTCTGTCCTCTCGCTAGGATCAGAGGAGGTAGCCAACCAACCTACAAGCTCGTCGGATTACTCTTCACTTTCGCTTCAGTCGATTGAATTTCTTCAGCAGTTTTTCGGAGTTTCCCTTGTCGCTGGAAGCCTCGCTGCCACTCTCAATTCGGTCGGGGTCAGCGAGCAGGACGTTAGATTGCATCGAGTTGAGGAACTCAAGAAAGCTCTTTCGTTTGCTCAAAGGCGCTATGATTAAAGCAGATCGTTCTGGCGGTTTTCAGACAGCTCAGCAAGAGAAGTGGAGAATTGGTTGGATTCTAAGAGACGACACTCGCATCTTTCGCCCGCTGCCCCCGAGGGCCTCATCTCATCCCGCCACAGCGCGTTGATCGCATTACTCTAGAGGAGGCTTCGAAGGAGGCAGATTATCTCGCGTACGTATCAAGACAGGGTAGTATCCGATCATGCAGAGAAAGGGAGAAATTTGAGAATAGTAGATTCGACAGTTCATTCAGTTATGCCTTCCTTCTTTCCTACTATCTGTTTCGATTATTTGTCGTAGCTAGTCTACCTATAGGATTGAAGCTTGTCAGTATACTATTGTCTCACTCAGTCAGAAAGGAAGCCAGCTCACCTCAGAAACCAACGAGAACATCTTTCCTATCTCCTGTAAAGCTAATCCTCTTCCTGAAAATCTTGCAACATCTTCAGCGGCCTCAATGCCTCGACTAATCGGTCCATTCCAACCGTGTCTCCCGTTTTGACGATTTGCTCCTGATACTTCGTCCCGAAATCGAGAACTTCCCTCACTTCTTCCTTCCTCCTCCCGATGTACTCGTCGACAGGAGTTTCTTCGATCGACTCGCCACGCTCTAGTATCTCCTCCTCTCCGGCAAGCAACAGATCTTGGAGTGTTGTGAACTGGAGCTTGATCTTGGTCTCGCTGAACGCCTGCAGAAGTGCTTGACGGGGCTGGCGAGGCATTGGGTCGTCGCTGGCAGCACCAATCCTCAGAGATTGTATCGAGGGTATGCGAGCTAAGTGTCCAGGAAGGAAGGCTGCCATTCGAGGGAAGAACGACGCCGAGGCGCTAATGTCGAGGGAGAGAAGGGAGGGTGTCGAAGCCGGGCTTGTCGCGAAGCAGAGGTCGCTCGATGCGATGATGCATAAAGACTTGAGATGGGGAAAGGGGGTCGACAGGAGGGAGAGCGTTAGAGGTACATCCGAGTNATCTTGAAGCGATTCGTAAGAAAGGAATTCAAGAGTGGGAGCGAAGCAGGCGATGAACTGAACGTGGAGTGCGTCAAAGTTGTAGTGGTATAGGCGGAGAGATCGAAGAGAGTAGACGGCCATGGACGAAATGTCGATAGCCTTAAAGATGTTCTCCGAGTGCTGGATCGATAGTCGCTCCAAATTCTTGAATCGTGCAAGATGTTCCTGAAGTTGTTTTGCCTCCGGAGTGTCTTGAGTAACGTGAGTTCCACAGTCAGCGAGTGAAAGAGAGGTCAGACTTTTGTTCGTCCTGGAGAGGATCGTGGCCAGCTGATATCCGTCAGTACCGTGAAGCTCGAAAGTAGTGACGCGATTGAGAATGAGTCGTAGAGCGAGGGAGACGTCACTTTGATCTGCGAGGCTTTGATCGAACTTGAGCCGATTCGGGAACTCGACGAAGAGGCATTCGAGGTACGGAGAGTTGAGCTTCAGCGATCTGATATTGACGAGAGCGGATAGAGAGATGAGCAAGTCGACAGATTCTTTGGACTTCTTCGTGACTCCATTGTCCGACGAGAATTCGATTCGGCGAAAGTGAGTCGACATCGAAAGGGCGATACGACGGCGGAAGCTGCTCCTGACGCCGGCCTCGCTCGTTACGGTCTATCATGAGACAGTATTTGAGCTAAGCGCACGCGGTGCGAGAGAGTAGGATCGACGCACCGAGAATAGAAGAGGACAACAAAGAACTCTCACTTTCTTGCAGGTCAATGAAAATTTGTTGAGACTCCGACCCCTCCTGCCCCACGAGTCTAGTAAGGTGCAATCTACGTCCCGAATTTCCAATGCTTGCATGCGTTCCCTGTGCCTTTCGTCTTGTTCCTTGCAGGATGTGACGATTTGACGAAGAAGTTCAGTCGGAAGTCTGAGTAAAGACCATGAAGGCTTCTCCTCCATACTATACAAGACTACTCTGATCAATGAGTGCCCTTGAGGTAGCTAAGAGAAAAAACTCGCGCTTTGAGATCGATTCAGAGATGAAAAAGGATAAGTCCTCTGGAGTGACGAGGAGAGCGTAGTATGCCGTTGACAGTCTTGTAGAGTGTATATCGAGTGTTTGTAAGGCTTGCTAGCGTGTTGCGATTAAGGAGAGAGGTTTGTGAGGAGAAACGAATTCGCAGATTTTCGCAACTTTGAGTCGACTCATTTCTGATGCATCCCGAAAGCGATGCGACTACATGATTCGAGTGTGGAGCTAGCGGGTGGAGCATTGCCGAGAGCTCATTGCAAGCATTCGCTCAATATTGAGCAGTTCTCTCGTTTCGGTCGTGAACTCGCACAAAGGCAAGACACCTCCTCAACACAGTTCGAGCCTTGAGGTACTCGACATGAAACGAGAAAGGGGGTAAATGAACAGCATGTACTACGAATGTAAATAAAAACGAGACGAAAAGACGATTGGGGGAATAAGTACTAAAGAAGGGGGAGGTCAATCCGCCCGACGAGGGGATCAATGCTACAGGAAAGACTGATAGAGAAGGGAGACTGTACAAGAGGAGGGTTAAGAGGAGAGGTAAGAGAGATCAACCCTCTTCCTCGGGGATTTTGAAAGTCGATGCGAACATCGCTTCGTCTGCGAGGTGAGTTGCGACTGTATCGTAGACATGGAGGAGGAGGTGAGGGAAGCGAGCTGTGAAGTAAGAAAGGAATCCTCCTGGTAAGTCGCCGAGGTTCTTGCGAACAGGTTCAGGAAGATCTTGATAATGATGTTTCTGCAAAGTCGTCGAGTCAAATCGAGTCAGCGACCGTCCTCTCGAGCGTTCAGATCGTAGACTCACCTTGTTCCGCAAGACTCGAAGCAAATCTCGTAAACTTCCTCCATCGTACTTTCGATACTTGCCAAGATTGTCCAGCAGAGTTCGATCGAGGGCTTTCGTCCAATCGTCTCCCAGAATCTCGCACGACTTGCGCTCGAGCGTGATCAGTGTCGGAGTCGGCGGATCTCGTTCCATGATTTCGAATCGATCGGAAGCATCGCAAATGAAGAGGAGTCGTTTTTGAGCGTTCCAAAAGAAAGGATGAAGCAGAACAGATTCGGCGGTAGGTCTGGAAATAGAAAGTATCAGTGTCAGATGTCCATTCGCACAGTCGTAGCGCAGAGTGACTTACCTTTCTCGAGGATCGCTCGCGACCATTCGAAGAATGAGATCTTGAACTTCGACCGCTTCTTCCCCAAGACCGTCTAATCGTTCCAGACTCGCCTTGCCCTGCAAGATGTTCATCTCCCTCTCGTATCGTCCACCGAACGGGTGTTCTCCCTTCGTCAAAACGTAGTAGAAGATACAACCGAGCGAGAAGATATCGATTGATCGAGTCAACCGCATGCTTGGATCTGTTGACGCGCCATTCGAGCTGGTAGAGAGAGTGTTTGTAGATCCTCCTGAGCCAACACTCATCGAAGGAGTCATCGCACCGTTATTGGCCGTCTCGTTCGGGTCGACCAATCCTCTCAAAACTTCGGGTGCTCGATACCCGAACGAACCAGCTGCGTGATTGACCGTTTGTTGGAACGAAGATTCATCGACGTCGAGCTTCTTGCAGAGTCCAAAGTCGGAGATGAGCATTCGAAGACCTCCTCCTCGTTTCGCAGTTGAGACGAGAATGTTTTGAGGCTTGATATCTCGATGAACAATTTTGAGATTGTGAAGATGCCGCAGACCCGAAGCGATCTGTTTCAGTGCCTTCTTCGGATCAAGTTGAGGGACGAGGTCGGGGAAGGAGGAAGGTTGATCGATGAGATCGTAGAGAGAAGCTGGGCAAAGTTCGAGGGCGATGTAGAGGAAGGTGTCGCGCTGTTCTTTGCAGAAGTAGCGGATGACATGAGGGTGGTCATCGGATTCTTGTAGGAGGTTGACTTCGTGAGTAGCGATAGTAACGAAATCTTTCAAGAGTCGTTTGACGGCGACAGCTCGACCTTGGAATTCTCCTCGCAAGACGACGGTTCCGTGCGATCCATAGCCTGTGGACGTATTGAGGGCGAGTCAGTACAACACTCAAGATGACAATGAAGAGGGAACTTACCGAGAATAGTTTCGCTCACTGCCAATCCTCCAACCATCTGAGGATCCACGCTTGCATTAGTTTCCTTTTCGCCAATCGCTAAATCTTCCAGATCCTTCTCTCCGTTCGGTAAGTCATCATCTAAGCTACCTTCCTTCGACATGGCTTGACCACCCTTCTTCTTTCCCTTTCCTCCTCGTCTCCTTCGGTTCTTCTTTCGTGGTAACGAAGGATCAGCAAGAGCTTGCGAGTCGCTATCACCATCGTCATCTGCAGTAGATTGTAGCGTAGAGGTGTTCGGTAAGGAGGGTGAATCGTCGAGACGAGGAGAGGAAGATGTTGAAGGAGAAGGAGTCGATTCGCTTGAGAGGGGTAAAGAGGTTGTTGCGAGGTCGGTGGGTAGAGGGGGAAGCTCGGAAGAGGCTTGTGATGGACGAGATCCGTCGGTGAAAGCGGAAGGAGGGAGTGGAGGAAGGGCTTTCAAAGGAGAAACTGAGGGAACTGGAGCAGGGAGGCTGAGAGAGGAGGAGCGAGTGCGTTGACGTAATCTCGGCGGAGAAGCGGGAGTGAAGGTGAGAGAAGTCGGTGTGGGGGGAGTAGAAGGTGAACGACGACGAAAACCGTTGAATGCGGAAGTGTCGATTTGGCTCGAAAGTGACGAGGAAGAGAACGATTTCTTCGGTGGAAGAACTGGCTCTTTCTCGTCCGTCGCGTCGCTAGCAGGAGTGGAGACGCCCTGTTGTCCGGCCTTCCTCCTTCTCCTCCTTCGATTACGGCTGCCTTCTTCCTTCACATTCGCCTTTCCAAATCCGAAGATTGATCCTTTCCCTTTCGTCCAGAACCAGGCAGCGAGTGCAAGGATGAGGAGACCTAGAGTCATCTTACTAGTTTGACGATGTTCTCCAAGTTCACGAACGACCGAAGATTTCATGCTGGCGAGAAGAGTTGACGATCCTGGATAATGAGGTGAGCGACGACTCGGAGACGGGTCGACAGTCGGCAATGCTTCGTTCGAGGGCGATCCAGGTCCAGCTTCGATGAGGAGTGGTTCGGAGGTGGAAGGGGCAGGGTCGATAGTCGAATCGAGGTGAATTGGTGAAGGGGGAGGAGGGTTTCGAAGACGGTGACGACCAATCAAGTCACGGCGGTCGAGAGGAGAGCGTTTGATCGGTTCTTCTGCTCCTTCCTCACTTGGGTAATCTGCATAAGTCCCTTCCTTCATTCCGAGATCGAGCCCATCATCGAGTTCCGCCGCGACTTCTGCCAATCTTGCGAAAGGTACAAGCGGAAACCTATCCCTGCTCATCGCGAAGAGCTCTCCTCGTGCGTTGCGATCGGTCAAAGGGTTGACTTGACCGATGAAAGTGGCTGCGGGTTCTTGCTGGAGTAAGGTGAAGTCGAGAGGCAAATCGGCGACGAGGAGAGGGTGAGGTTGTTCGAACATGACGGGATGGATCTCTTCATCTCCACCCAAGGAAGTAGAGGTTGTTGGGATTGCAATGTCGAAAATACCGACGACAGGTGCCTCGAAATCGATGCTCCAGTGAACTCCAGGTCGACCAGCTCTGAAGCAGACGAGGGATCCATCGTGCATCGGTTGAAGGTAGAGTGAGTCGGGAGTCTGTGACCATGTCGCTTGAGTGGGAAAGTTGGGTGAAGAAGTCGAAGGTGCAGAAGGGAAAGTCGAAGAGGAATAAGTCGTATAGGAAAGGGTCTGAAGGGGAGCCGAAGATTGCGAGGAGTAGATCGAAAGGTGATACTCTGTAGCGTGAAGTGTGAGTGCGAGATCAGATGCGCAGAGTAAAAGGAGGGACTGACCTGTTCTAGCCATGTAGAGTAAATCCTCTGGTCTCTTCGCAATATCCTCGTCACAATCCTCTTCATCTCGTTCCTTCTTCCCTCCACCTGCTAGCTCGTCTCCCTCATCCCATTCGCACCATCCTGCGTTACTCCCGAATACTCCGACTAGTCTGCCCGTCTTGATATCGACTCCGACGAATTTCGTATGTTTGCTCGCGGAGAACAATCGAGAGTTGTCCCCTGGGAAACGGAAGGGGGACAGATTGACGAGTTCGGCCATAGATAGAGGAAGTTTCTCGAGTCCGCCATTCGACCTCGAAAAGACATAAATGTCTCCATCTCCAGAAGGTTCGATAATATAGGTTTCGTCGTCCGGTTCCCCTCCCTCGTCTTCCTCGACCGGTGATAGCCCAGTCTCGTTCAGGCGATCACTGTTGACGGAAGAGGCAGTTTTCCGACGACTGGCACTCTTGACGAGAGGTCCGCCGATAGAATCTCCTGCACGAGACCTCTTCAATCTTTCCTCCTTCGATCCCCTCCCTGGTCCATTGAGTGCTACTCCTCCATCATCATGTACTGTCCATACCCATTGTCCAGTGTCCCTTCTCAATGCATGTACTTGACCATCTACCGTGACTGCGAGAACAAGAGGAGAAAGCGAGAAAGAGGATTCCTCATCGCTCGTCTCCTTTGGACTCGGTGGTTCTGTTCCGGCTAATTTACTTGGTGGAGAGTTGAATTTGAACTGCCTGATTGAATCTGGTAGTGGGTGAGATGCCGAGGAGGGGGAGGATTGAGAGTTCCTTTCGAGATGAGGAGGTAGGAGCCTAGGTTCTGAAGGACCTCTCGTAGCTAGTTCGGCTACTCGAGGTTGTTGACCCGATACCTTTCCGAAGAACTGGATCAAGAGGAGGACGAGTACGAGGGGGAACCTTTTCCTTGTCGAGCCTGATAGAGCAGAAGAGATTAACCGATTGAACGGGACCGTTGATTGTGTTGCCATCAGAGGGCGGTGATAGAGTGTAGCTTGATCTTCTTCAATGCGTAGTTTACTGTTGGTGTGAATGGGAAACGAGCAAGAATGGGGAAATTTCGACTCAGAGGAGAGGAGAACCTTTTTTTCGCAAATTTTCGTAACTCCGACGAGCTTTCGAAACCCGTCTGAAGGGCCTCATACTCGTCAGGGTAGGTACGAGCGATCGCAGAGTGTAACGGAAGCTTTCGTTCGAAACGGGATTATCAAGACAGGGGTTTTCGTTTGGTTTTCGTGTTTTCCTGGACCTTTTAGCCATTCTGTTTCCGTTGTTCATCAGTGCTATGAGACACATCGGATCGCTCTTGCTACTACTCGCCGCGAAAGAGAGGTCGAATTGTTGTCTCTCGTGTGTCATCGCAAGTTCGCTGAAAATCGCTGATGCCTCTCTCCTCCTTACCTCTCACTCCAAACACAGATTTCAAGATGGGAAAAGAAGACAACGTAATCACAGCTTACCCCAACTACGCTCCAACCGCTTTCACTCAAGTGCGTTCCATCTCTCGCTCCTTCAACATGGCGTGAAACTCGACTGATGTCAACGTTTGAGATTTTTCTAGGATGGACTCGGAAAGGACAACGGAAAGGACGGAATGAAACCTGGCGCTGAGCACACTAAGGTCGAGCGTTGGCACCGGTAAGCTCAATTTTCGATTCCCGTTTCACGAAGCACAAATTGACAATTTCGACTCCTCTGAATTGCCTCCGATCTCGCTTCCGCTACGCTTCATCGTCATCTAGTGGAGAGCCTCGTCTTGAGGAATACCAAGGTTGCGGAAAGCTCAAGGGAAAGGCTTGCATCGTTACAGTAAGCTTATTTTTCTTCGACGATTCTTGACGAAGCTAAACTAATCTTACTTTGAACGTGATTAGGGCGGGGATAGTGGAATTGGTCGTACTACGAGTGTGTTCTTTGCACGTGAAGGCGCAGACGTTACTGTCGCTTACGTGAAGGAAGAAGAGGAAGAGTAAGTCACATCCCCTCGTCTCCTCATCGTTCCTTCCCCATTCCCCATCTCTTCCATCGTTCCGGACTGTTCCTTTCCTATCTCGCCTCGTTTCTTGTCGGTATTCCGTTTCTGAGGATTCGCACGTTAATTCTTCTTTTTCGAAACAGCGCTCAAGTTACGAAACGTCTTATCGAAGAAGCTGGACAGAAGTGTAACCTCGTTCCTGGAGATCTCCGTACTCAAGACGAACGCAAGAGGTTGATCAAGAATCACATGGATACCTTTGGCGCTCTCGATGTTCTCGTTAACAATGCTTCAAAACAAATCCAATGCAAAGACCTTGCTGATATTGACATGGACAACGTCAACGACACCTTTCAGACCAACATCATTGCTTACATCGGAGTCACGAAGGAAGCTCTGCCGTTCATGAAGCGAGGAGATGTAAGTTTTCGTTTTTTGTTTTTGTTTTTCTCCGCGAAGCTTTCTGACTTCCTTCTCCACACTCGCAGTGCATCATCATGACGACCAGTGTTACGGCTCATAAAGGATAAGTCATACTGTTTTAATCTGGCTATTCACACCTTCGCCGTCGTCTTGGGATCACTCCCTGAGTTTTTGGCTCATCTTGGCTGACTTTCGATTTTTCGTCGTAGATACATCTGCCGGCATGGTCGACTACTCAGCAACCAAAGGTGCTATGAACTCATTCATTCGCTCGCTCGCTCTTCAGCAAGTCTCGAACGGAATTCGTGTTTGCGGCGTTGCGCCCGGACCAGTTCTCACGCCACTTCAGCCCGCTTCTCGCTCAGCTGATCAGATGGAGAATTGGGGAGTTGACGAAATACCCTTACATGGTCGTGTGGTTAGAAACACAATTCCCTCTGCATCATTTTTCGTGGGCTTCGAATACTGACGTTCTCTTCTCAACAAACACAGGGACAGCGTTGAGTTCTCATGCCTCTCGGTCTCCATATTGATCAAACCAGTCACTGATGCCTTTCTTGACCCTTGTTGTTTGTTTCCAGCTGCCGAGCTCGGAGAGTCATACGTTTACTTGGCTACTTCGAACCTTTCTACCGGAACTATCGTTCACCCCAACTCGTATGCGCCTCTCTCCTGCCTCTTTCGCTGTCAAGACTGACACATTTACGTCGATTGCAGCGGACAATACTTCGTCTCGTAAAGTCGGAAGTCGTTTACTCATCGCTTGTTACCCTGTACATATACTTCCTCCCTCGCTTGTCGTTTGTCGAAACCGTCGTATTCAGTCAGTGCAGTGTCAAAGAAGTGAAAGAATCGCTTGTTACTGTACGAAATGAGCCTCATCTCAAGCAGAGTTTGGGAGAGGAGTCCCAGTTGCGAGTCGACAGAACTACGCTGGTTTGCCTCTCTACGGATAGCGACCCTTCAAATGGCTGACTTTGATCTCGCAACGTCGATCATGTCGAAAAGCAAGAAGGAAGGGAGGCCAAAGTTGATTGACATTGGCGGAGTCTGGCTTTCACTTCGACAAGTTCACGCTCGATGGTCGTTACCTGCGCAATACTTTTGTCCCGATGTACGAGAGCACTCGATAAAACGACGAGAACTACGATTTCGCGATTGTCGAGATTGTCGGGTTGAGCTTTTTTCGTTTTCGCCGATTCCCGTTATCCGTCTCTCCAGACTTACGCACAAGCGATTATCGCCCTCGGTTCTGACTCATTCAAAAACGAAGGTCCTCCAACAGCAGTGACTGACGGGAATCGATCGCAGAGACTTCACGCTGCCGACACTCGCGATTGTCTAATTCCCCAAATCTGCCTCGACTTGCAGCTCTTGCTCAATCAGATAGGAGCCTCATGTGTTTCTCCCTAACTCGAAAGGAAGACTAGAAGACAGTGAGAAGACTGGAAGAGAGTGAAGAGAGTGAGCAGTTACGGTGATTTGATCATTTCGACGAATTTGTGTACGAGTACAAATGAACTGAACTAAAACCTTTGACCCACAGAGGAGAAGGCACATTTCGAGGATGGGACAATGAACAGTGTAGGGAGAAGGAAGAGGATACAGTAACGAGAGGGGTAGACAGGGAAAAACGAAAAGTTACGGAATCTCGCAAAGCTACGTCTCATCTGCTCGAGTAACCCTAATCCTCACTGATCCGCTTGATCTTTCCAAGTTCTGTCAAAGCAGTCATCAGGAAATGCGCCTCTCGAGTCGCTCCCATCTTGTCATGATTTCTCGGAGCGCTCCTCATGTTCTCAATCTCCCTCAGTCCCCACCTCAGTAAAGCCTCCGACTCGTCGAGGTAGAACTCGCGACGCTGTGATTCGGTGCAGTCCTCCGATTCGAGCCTCCTATCAGGCGCATAGGGCGAAACGGTCGCGTCCCATTCGCTCGGACGAAACCTGATAGACAGGTCCATGCGAGTCGGGACGATCTCCTCGGGCTTGGCCTTGGTCACGAAGCTGTCGAGCGAACCAGCAGCCGCTTCATCGAATTCGACTCGCTTGAGCGAAGGGAAGACGTCGGTGGAGCAGAGAGGGAGAAGTAATCGGGCCATGTCGGAAGGGTCAAACTCTCCCATTTCGCCGCCATAGTCATCGAGATCCAAAGTGAATTCGACCAGGATGTTGTCGAGTTTCGGCGCCGATGCGAACGATCGAAAGGTCCCCAAGATTCCGCCTCCGAGTTCGCCATCGTTCGTGATCCCGGTGTTAACGCAGAGGAAGGTGAGCTCTGGAAGAGTAAGGATGGGCTTCGCGAAGGAATAGCTGGCGTTGTCCTCGTGGTAAATAAGTTCGAGCCGTTCGAGTTTCTGGAAGCTTCCGACGAATTCAGCCAATTGACCGTCGCACTTGGGAGTGTGGACTTTGAGGCGCTTGAGGGTCTTTGCGAAGGTGAAGTCGTGCTGACTGAAGTCTTCGACTAGGTAGGGACGGAAACCGAACGTGAGTTCCTCCAAATTGACGAATCGATCTAATGCCTTGGCGAAACTCCGTGTCGATACCTCCTCCTGAAGTTTGCGCCTAATTTCGCCACCTTCAGAGATTCCGAAGGTGAGGGTCCTCAGATTGGTCGGCGAAAGGAGATCGAAGAGGGCGACAAGTTGTTTGCTGTGCCTCGCGGTGCCCATTGACAAGCCCGTCAATCGAGGTGCGATCTTCTGTAAGGCGGTGAGAGCCGATTGAACGATCTTCGCAGGAGTCTCAGGGCGAGGACAAGGTTTAGGTATCCCAAAGTAGCTCCTTCTTGCCGAGTATTCCTCCTCCTCCGAGTCGTAATCATCCTCGCTCATATCGTCCTCATCCTCATCCCAAGACTGACTGTCTTCGTCATCGAAAGATTCTTCTCCGCCATCCGACTCGTCCCAGTCCATCTCGCGACGTCTTGACATCCGTGAGCCACCGTTTACTGACGAATTCTTGTCAACTTGAGGGAAGAGGTCGTCGAGGGTTTGCCAGCTGTTGTTGAGAGTCAACTTCTCGAGTTTGGGAAAGGCGTCGAGACGAGGAAGAAGTTGAAGCAGGAGAGTGCTATCCATGATCGACGCTTCCTGAACGTACTGGCGGGGGTCGAGTGCCTCCGATAGGGCTTGAGGTAGCGTTTTAGTCTTGGNAGTGATACGCTTGCACTAGTAGAAGCGCAAACAGCGTATCAGCACTCTTACGAAAAGCGAAGAAAAGCGTAAACTCTTGAGGTCACTCACCTTGAACACAAACGGCATACACACTACTCGGATCGCCTTGGATACCAAACTGAAATTCTGCATCCCCTTTCCATATCTCTCAGAGACCCGCCTGTATAGGCCGGCATTTAAACTATCTTTGTTTCTCCTTTTGTATGCTTCATCTTGACGCTTGACGAGGTTGAGAATGTCTGCGAGGAGCTCTGGTGGTAGTGTGAGGAGCGACGGACCCATCGTGCACGCGTTTTAAGGATCTCGTGTTGGAAGTGAACAGTCAAAAGTTGAAAGCAGATTCGAGTTCGCTGCTTCATCTCCAACTTGATCCTATCCTTCGACTTCAACTGCGCGAGGATGCAAGTAGCACCAGAT
>JGI24890J29729_1000762_pt1 | contig 17672 bp, 25 predicted proteins | sample FreactcultureFD7_FD_29729 | JGI IMG/M metagenome (IMG submission 29729)
CAATTGATAAAACTTCAATGTACGTGGTGGGGCCCAGCCTCCCATTTAACTTATCTCGGTACGGCCGCCACCCACATCACGTTTGTCAACAACTCTTGGTCGTTGGTCATAGGGTTGGTTGGCTTCCCACTGTTCGAATGTTTCCATTACGATGTTCCTGCATACTTCTTGGAACCAACGATCCACCATTTCGTTGTCGTCTTTTCCGGTATACCCAGCACGTACTAGATTGGTGATAAACTTGTCGTTCCAGTCCAGTTCAAATGCACCGTTGCCGATGTTGTCGGGATCAAGTTCCACACTGACAATATTGACCCAGGGCTCGCCTTTGGCATCGGCAATTTGTCTCGGAGTCATGCCTGCAAAGTCAATTTTCTTTGTGGTTTTTCGAGCAGTTGTTTTTTTAGCCACAGGCTTTTTTTCTACCGTTGGTTCTGCTCGGGGTTTTCTTGTTGCCATGTTATTCCTTTATTTCCATCCATGTATGGTCTCCCATATATTTAATTTGTTTTCGTCAGTAGCCATACCAGGTGCTCCTTGCTACTATGCCAGTGATGCTCATACACTGGTTCACCAGGTCCGGTATACATGGCAGTACCTTGGTAGGCACGTTCAAGCCATATACGTCGATCTGATCTTTTGCACACATGCGGCAACCAAGCAAAGGTTTCTTGCCAGGTGGCCTTATAGTAAAAGCGGTCCAGATCACTGAGTATATCTAGTGGCAATCAAGTACCCCACTCGTTCTTGAAGAGGGGAACTTGAAGTCTATCACTATATCTCCAGCCACGCTTCATGGTTGCTAGTGCCACATTACGAGCATTTAGTGTATATACTGTTTCTACTCCGCCCACTGGCATCAAGTATACGTGCCCAGTAAATCCAGCGACTCGGTATTCTGCAACCGCACGTTCCGCATCTGCAACATCTTGTTCTGTGGCCACAACAAATTTAAGGTATGTTGTACCTACGGTTTCGTAATCGCAAACAATTTCTGGACAAACAGCTTCGTCCCATGACTCGCCACTTGCAGGAAGTTTGGCACTGACACTGAATGTTAAACTGTTACTATTTCGCAGACATCCACCGGCATCTTCGTCAATCCAGTTTGACAAATATGCCTTGAACTCTGGAGTAAGTTTTTGAGTACCATTTGTTTCAAACGTGATCTCTTTAAGGTTTCTCATCTTGGTATGATCCAACAAGTCTGGGTAAGCACGTTGCCAACCCAACAAGGGTTCACCACCGGTTATGACCAAATGTTCGTCCTGCCACTCCGCATCTGGGAGAATTTGCATGATGCGTTCCGCAATAGCATCAGTGGTCAGCATGGGACTGAGATCTTTGAATTCTGGCATCCAGGAAGCATAGGAATCGCAACCGGTACTGACCAATGGTAATTCTTCATATTTGTTATATAAATGCACCACCCGGGATATATCTTCTGCTTCGGTACTGAGTTCGCCACGTGGCATGCCAAATCCTGAACAGGTAAAGTTGCATCCGAAAGTTCTAAGGAACACGCTGGGTACCCCCATATATCTACCCTCGCCTTGTATGCTGTAAAATAATTCAGCTACTTTTAATTTACTCATATATCTTAGACCATTGTTTAAGTTTGATTTTTTTGTTTGACTTTGCAACATCCAATTCGGATTGGGTAAATAACCCCTGCTCGATCAAGACATCTATCATGGCCAGTACGTCGCCAACTTCTTTTGCAAGATTTTCACGTTGTGTGCCAGTACCGTTTAAGTATACATTATCTATACCAAAACGTCTACACTTGCTGACATCTTGGATCACTTCAGCACATTCTTCTTGCAATATGCCCAACGCTTCTTCTATTTTATCATTCATGCAAATAAATCCTCTCCATCTGCTCTATGGCCTTCTCTGAACGCCATATTGCTTTGTGTTTCTCTTACTTCAACCCTGTAGCACCACAAACGTTCAGCTTCACCTGGGCCCCACATGTCGGGAATGTAAACACCATTCACATACTTGTAAAGCATATCTGCTAATCCCTCACATCCTAATCTAGGGAGGATCGTTAACTTTGCTAATCCTTTACTTTCTAACAACCGATATGTTTCCATTTCTGGTTCATCTTCTGCTACTAATAGCGTATGATCGAATTGGCTTTCCAATACCTTCTTTAATTCTTTTAGTCCGCCGTAGTCAGCTACCCAGTTACGTGCATCCAGTGTATCAGTACCAAAGTAAAACTTCATGCTGAAACTGTATCCATGTATGGTGTTGCAATGGCTATCAGCACGCCATTGTCTGTACGCACATGGAAATGCATCGTGATATTCTTTTGTGCTGGTGTATTTGTAACTTACTGGGTTGTATTCTTTTTTGAATACTGCATTAAAATCGTCTGACATGTTGTTTCTCCTATTGTTAATTATACTATAAGGGCAATAAATTGTCAATAAGATCCTGTTTTGAACCATACCAATGTGGTTGAGGTTTGCCCAAAATATATTTTGATCTTTTCTCTAATACCAATTTACAAATGGGATTGACTACGTTCATACTCGGCAAATAATTAGTTTTGGTTCTAGCCCCAACATTGTAAAAGTTTAATTTATTATATTGCTCGCCCAAAGTTAAATCAAATTGATGTATATAGCTCAATGCTATTTCGGGAGTATACATAAAAAATCCTGTGGGATGTTTTTTTGGTCGATGCAGGTCCACAGTAAAATCAATATAATCACAATAAAATTGTTGAGATTCAAAATCAAAATTTATATCACCTATGCCAGATATCGAATGCCCGCCTTGTTGTTCTGCGTAGTCTGCAACAAATAAATTTATCAATGTACCAAATTGGTAACTCATTTTATGCATTTCCGGTAGATAGGGTGTAAACAACTTACCATGTATATCATCAATTGAAAAATTAATTTTAATGGGTGTTACATTATTTTTATAACACCAATACTCTGCGAACCAAGATTCGTCTTTGTTTGTATCTGCTAGATTTAAAATAATTGGAGTAAATGGAATTTTATTTTTGAGCAAAATCCTAGCACATAGCTCACTGTCTAATCCACCGCTCATTGATACAAATAACGGTTTATCGCCCCAATCTTTGTAAAGTAATTGGGCGTTATAATCTGCGGCTTCCTCAAAGTTTTTGTGGAGTTTTTCTGCCCTACTATTAAATTTAAGCATGAAGGACAGATCTGGCTTTGCTACACTAAGCCAATCGTCTCTACCAGCATTATGCCATTTAATCATGCTTTGATATCTTTGGGCAGTACACCACTATTATAGTACTTGGCAAAACACAGTCTATTGGTATCTTTCATACCTCGATTGTAGTGGTCGTATTTGTGATTATGATCAATACCAAAGATAACACATTTACTGGGAACCAGTTCCATTTTATTGCACCAATCTAACTGAGTTGTTCTATATGTGTTATGCATGTCATCGATACTCCAAGCCTGCATAAACTTCATTCCAATAGCTGCACCCAATCTATTAACATATTGAGTCTTGTGGTACACCAACAAACTGTCATCATCATCTTCACGTGTAAAACGTACACCCACTCTAATCAAGTTAATTGGAAATGTTTTACTTAGACTAAAGCAAAGATCTGTAATTGCTGGATGGTCAAAGTTATATTCAAATCCGCCCACAATGCCCACAAAGGCTGCATCAATTAGTACCGGAACTCCTTTGGAGCAACAATTATCCAAAAAGTCTTTGGTAAATGCGGGGTGTATATCTCCAGTGTCTGCAAAAGGGACACTACAGACTACTGCATCTCCTGGTTGTATAGGTTCGTCATCAATAAATGCCCAATTGGGAAAGTAATTACACCAAGCAAGTCTATGATACATATACTCGCCACGGAAACAACGAAAACGTTTTGTGGTGTTTTTTAAATAAAATTTATCAAAGCTCTCTGTGGTACCATTACTATATGCAATAACGGGAAAAGCCTCCAATCCACTAAACGTGTTATTAGTGCTTGAATTCAACCATTTACGATATGTGTCATAGTATTCGGGTAGAACGTTTTCATCATTCAGGCAGTCCTCAAACATAGCCTTTGTGGTAAAGTATTGTAGTGCGGCTTCACGCTTGGGATCAAAAACACATTGGGCCGCAGCAAAGGGCCAACCTTTTAAGTTTGCTTGTAGGGGTAATGTCATTTTATTAATTCAAACTCTGTTTTCATGTTGTGTGCAACTACGTACTCACCAAATTTAAGTATGAATACACTTGCAGTACTAGCATCATCACCGTGGAAGTTTATTTTAACACTTCCTGTGCCATCTTGTCTATAGTAACTGGACTTGGCTTTGCCATATTGCACAGTTTTTCTAGTCATTGACTTGGAAGGGTGTGTGCGACTGTACATGACTGCTGGAGTCTCGGCCACAGTTCCGCCAATCATCTCAAACCACTCGCACATTGAATCAGTAAGTACATCTACATCTATCCATATATGATAGGCGACTCGACATCCCGGTGGTAGTTGTATCATTGCATTTCCTGTGTGAGCACAGATCCGTTTAGCAATTGAATCATATAGACTTTTCCTGTAGTAGAATTTTGATAAATGTCTGCTTCATCCTGTGCGGGGATTGTACCGGCCATTGTCGTAAATTGCGTATTATAAATTTGACTAAAACCTTTAAATACTCGGACATTACTTGCGTAACCTGCAAAGAATATACTGGGCACACCACCTATACTTAATGCTCTACTATAAGAGCCGCTGAGTGCAGTGGTTAAAGTAGTGGGGGCATTGAATCCATTACCATTATTTTGGTAATAGAGCTTGGGGCCTACACCATCCATCGAACCCAAATTATTATTTTGCTCAATAACAAAATCTATATTACCGTCATTATTTAGGTCAACTGCGGTGGCATCAACAGTATAATAATTTCCGTTGATTGCCACCAATGATTGGTTAATAATATTTAGATTATTATCTAATGTAATTATCCTATCTTGAGTAGGATTATAAGTATTATTGCCCATATAAACTACAGTATTATTGCCACTTTTAATTGGCGCACACGCACTAAATCCATTGTCTCCTAGTATACCGTTTGCTTGTAATGTGAACTTAGTTTGAGTTCCGGTATTTAAATAAATCCCACCCACATCATGTTGCGGAGTAAATCCGCCACCAGCAACCATTAAATCCATTTTACCGTCATTATTGAAGTCTGCCATACAAGCACCTGCGGCCAAGTTAATGTCCCAAACTTGTCTGCTAAATGTAGTTGAACTGCCCCAAAGCATTATACTAGTGACACCAACTTGACCTGCATTGTCTTCACTATAACCTGCTAAAAAGATATCAGCGTGCCCGTCACCGTCAAAATCATGTATTAAGATATGATTAGCGCCGGGTGTAGTATTATTGGGTAATAGTGTGTTAGTTTGATCAGTTAATGTGCCGTTGGCATTTTGTATATAAATGTACACATAGTTGGTTGGACTCACCCGACTCCAACCAGTAACTACTACATCATCTAATCCGTCACCATTGACATCGCCTACTTGCATATTGTAAATAGGTCCGGGAAGGATTGATGCTACTGAGTATTTATTTGGATCTATTCTAAGCGGATCAGTAGGAGCGTAAGTGGGAAATTCAGTGGGTGCCTGAATTGGGATATCAGAAGGTGTGAGAGTAGCATTTCCTCCGCCCCCGCAAGCGGTTAATACCAAAGTACACAGAATTGGGATAACAAATTTCACAGGTGCTCCTGTAGTTATTGACAATCCAATTATAACAGGTTAGCCATTTGGTGTCAAATTAACGTGGGGCAAATTCTTGTTGCATTTTGATATTGTCAAAGAATTCTTTTTTCACCCCTGGATCAGTTTTAAAACTGCCTCGTAATACTGTGGTCTGCGTCAAACTGCTGTGTGCCATTATGCCCCTATTTTCACAACACCCATGAACAGCTTGTATATAAACACCCAAGTTTTCTGCTCCAGTGGCTCGTTCTATTTCTCGTGCAATGTCGTTACAGAGTTCTTCTTGTAAGGTACCTCGACGAGCACACCATTGAGCAATCCTGGTATACTTGCTAAGGCCAATAAGTTTACTAGCGGCAATAATACCAATATAAGCAACGCCAATAACGGGTTGGTGGTGATGACTACACATACTGCGTAACTCACTACGCACCACCAGCATACCTTCATATCTATCCTCGGTGTCATTTGGAAACGCAGTTGCGTCTGGGGCCGGATCGTATCTTCCACTCATTACTTCATTAAAATACATTTTTGCCAATCGTCGAGCTGTGCCTTGACTATTGGGATCATTCTCGGTGTCGATTAGCAATGCTTTTAATACACCCTCAAATGCCACTGTGGCTTCTTCAATTAATTGGTCTTTGTTATCCTTGGTGACGTATTCACTGATATTGTCACCGGCCCAAAAACGTTTGCCGTTACGTCTCATCACAGTGGCTAGATAGCCGTGACATGTACCTTCTGAATAACCACCTTCATCTATTTGATCGATGATGTGTTCTTTTTCTTTAAAATCTTGTTGTGCTTTATTGTACATTTATTTCCTCAATGTGTTATTGTAAATTATTTAGGCCGCAGAGTCAATGACATTGAATAAATATTCTGCCCACATTTTGTGCCCTTGTTCGTTTAAATGTAAATTTTCTTCACTGATGGCAACGTTGTTTTCTAACACAAACTCCAACATATATCCTGCACCTAAAACATTGACTTGATCTGTGCTTTCTTTACTAAAAAAGAATGGTATATATTTGGCCGGGCATGTGGCCTTTACACTATCAAAGTAACTTTGGAAGTTGCAGTTTTGTTCAAACTCAGAATAGTAATTTTTAAACCAATTATCGTAAAATTGATTCCCACTGTTGCGTGGTGTTAGCCGTAATAATTTTAAAAAATTGTTGTTAACCTGCGGATGATTATTGCTTCTTATAAATTCTTGTTGATACAATTTGTACAAAAAACTTTGATCAATTACAGCGTTGTGTTCGGGATTGTTTCGATCTAGTACAAAAGATTTTCTGCTGGGGTGACTCCAACAAATTATTACTAGATCTTGATCAGCAATAAAAGATTTATTTGCCAAATAAGAAGCGTAGATATAAAAATTATCACAAGCAACTTTGGCAAAGTTGTTGCACTCAAGGCCTAGTTTATTGGCAAGGATAATCGGCCAGCCTAGATCTTCACTGGGCAAATCCATGGCAGTACAAATACTTGGACCAAATACCCATAGTTTATTTTTTGACATTATTGATACGATTGTTTAAATTTGCTTAGGCTTTAAGAAACCCGATATTTGTAATGTATATTTGTTTTGCATTCCTGCATTGGCGCTTAAATGCAATACTTCGCGGTCCCATATCAAGGCATCACCGGCTGACCAATGGGTGTAAACTGTATCGTTGTACTGTAAAAAATGTCCTAATTTCCAATCTTCTAAGTGTATGTTAGCTCGTACTTTGGTATCTGTTCTATTGGGGAAACGTTGACTAATTTGATAAAAAGTATCACGATGCAACGGTATGATACATCCAGGTGGTTGTAAAATACTACTAACAGTAATCACTTCCATGCCCAATTGTTTTCCAATATCTTTAAAATCAATTTGAGTATTATCCCACCAAAGTTGATGTATTAGCGTATTTTCATAACAATATGTTTTTGGAAATCCACCGTACTGCCTGTGTATATCAGTTAGTTCGTGTACCTGATGATTAATACAACTGCCTTCGTGCTGAGTATAATCTGCATTTAAAAATACAGATAAATCGTAATTTAATTTTATTGAGTCAAGCATTGAAATTTATACTTCTAAGATCTGGATATTGAATGTATCGGGATACGGTATTTACCAAGGGCAATTTTTGTAAACCCAATTCACAAAGTTCCAGCGTAGGACAATAATGATAACCCTGTTCAAATAAAGTTTGTTCGTTCCAAGGAGTAATTCTTAAATCTCTACCATCACTACGTGCGCAACTAGCCCACTCGTATAAGTCTCGATCATCGGTCAGTATGGCACCGCCTCGGCCCAATTCCAGCGGTTTTCCATGCCCAAAACTCAAGCATTGCACTTGCCCAGGTTGATACATGTTCATTTTAAGCAATCTAGCACTGTCCCAAATCCTAGTTTTTCTAAATCTATATTCGCCTGTCCACGGGCCCTTGTCTTCAAATTGATATTGTATCTTTAACTGCCGTATCAGCATGAGGATACTCAAATAGGTATAAGGAGTAAATGCACAGAACTCAACACGGTCGTACCTAAAACAGAGTTCTAACGCATGAGTGCATCCATCGGTCACTACTGCATAAGGTGCACCTGTGTAACGTGCAATTTCCTCCTCAAATTGAAATAATGTTTCAAATCCCATTCATTAAATCCTTTTGTTTAACAATCATAGTCATAATTAATCACTGTATAATATCTTTAATTCTCTCTAGTATAAGGTCTTCGACTTTATCACTATTAACCAGCTCGTAATTGTGTTGTATTTCTCTTAAGTGGTTAAAATAATAGTCTTTGATAAAATCGTTACCCTTCTTGACCAATCGAACAATACAATCAATCTTTTCCAAAGTCTTCATATCATCATATCCTGTAGACAATAGGTCATCAAATGTCTCAAACCCTAGTCCTTTTAAATATGCCAAATGACCTCGAGCAGCTAGTGCCACAGGAAGTTGTCGTGCTATAAATGGTTTGTGACTTTTTTCAGTCATAACAGGCAAATTGATATTTCTTGTGTATGGATATTCTTCGCATTCTGATTCTACATAGATTTGACAATATGCATCATCAAAAGCTGGATGCGGTTGATTAGCCCATCCCCCTACTACGCCTTTGAAATTTCTAAAATCTACCAATTGATCCCGGTTGGCTTCGGATAAAATCCTAATGGGCAATAGTTTAAGAAATTCATTAAATCTGTCAAAAGAAAAATCTTGTATTACACGGTTAATTGAGTTCACCGAATCAATTAAATTTTGTGAAAAAATAATTTTGTCTAACAAGTTGTTGATATAAAAATTATAACCTAGTACAAGACGATCTATAGATGCCCGATTGTTTAGGCAACTAAATCCATAATTTAAATTGTTACTTTTTGGAGAAAATGAATTTGATAATCTCCATCTCGGCCAATAGTGTATAGGATATGACAATTCCCATTTACTATTACCAAAATATTTATTGGTATAACCCAATGTTTGTAGAAATACTGGTTTATTAATTAATTTTGGATGATTAAATATTTGATTGTAACTGTCAAAGTATCGCCAAACATCACCATTATTTAATAACATAGTATCAAATGGTTTATTGTATTGATCCAATAATTTAATAATATCATTTGGCCGCTGACTACCAATATCCAAATTTGCCAGTGCACCCGGCAATACATCATATAACGGTTGAAAAATCTTGTCCCTCATTTCAAATTGTCAAGCAATCCGTTGGCAGTAAAAAAGTCATCAGTTAAAGATTTAGCTTGCCCTTGCAAATAAGGGCGTAGTTGCTCATACTGTTCCATGTAGCTGACAATAGCAGCACACACCTGCTCACGATTGACATTATATGCTTCCCAATTTTCGGTCCATAAACTAGGGTACTTAAACACATCATTATACATTTCCGTGTAGCTTAGTCTGTCCGGAACCATTGGAACTGCATCGACCACCGCACCTTCATAGCAACTAATGCCCAGTGTTTCCTGTAAATTAGCACTAAAAACTATCTTTGCTTGCCCTAGTAGTGTGTGATATTCGTGTTTGGTCAACCGTTGATCTTGACACACAACAAATTCGTATTGGGGTAAGTGCTCCGCCAAGTCTCTAAATATTTCCACTTGTTTTTCTGGAGCGATCCTATGTGGGAATAAAATAAGATCGCGCTTGGTCATGTTCTTATACATGGTTAATGTATCTTCCATATACTCCATAGGCCAGCCTGTGCGTACAATTTTACCTGTAGATTCAAAGTGAGAAATAACATTATTGTTGTTATCCTCTTTTACTTCTAACAAGTTAGATGCAAACATATTAATATGAAAGTCAGTGGCAAAGTAATTATGATCAACTGCGTGGAAGAAACTCTTTTCTGCATGTCGTACCCAAGGAGTGTCTCCAATTAGCCTACCCAAAAAGTCCTGTGGATCATAGCTGCCCGAATGCCACAGGCCGTGTATAGTTACTGGTATGTCCAGCAACTCGCTCATGTATTTGAGGTTAATGATACCAGGATGCCAAGCATCAGTAAATAAAAAATGATCCCCTGGCGAAATGGATCCATCGCAAAATAGTCTGCTAATTTTTTCAACTTGGCTAGACTTATAGATATTAGTGCCGCCAAAGTTAAGAAAAGCGCCCGGAGTGGTAGCACTAGGAATATCCTCAGGCCCAGAGATAACTTGAACATTGTGTCCTTCCTTTTGTAGTAGTAGGGGCAGGCTTGTTTTCCACTGCCCAGTATAACGTGTTTCAACTGCTTCTAAGTCTATTAGATAAATCATTTTACGAATTGTTTTAATTCTGGAGGAGTCCAGCCTAGAGGTTTGAGTATCTTGCCGTCTTCACGCTTACGTACCTTGCCAGTCTCATGATCGATTTTAGCAAAGTTGGTATTCATGACTTCTCGCCAAGCACCTTCCACATCAGCACCAAAGCTGTGTAGTGCACCAATAGTAACAACCAAGATATCGATCAGTGCATCCAATGTTTCCACTTTATCGTTATCATCAATTGCTACTTTGAGTTCTTTGAATTCTTCTTCGATTAATTTAGTATACAGATTAAACTGCGCTGTATTGAACTCGCCCACGCTTTGATCGCAGGCCCGCATAAACTTTTCTTGATCTCGAAAGGGATTAGTCACGATATTTCCAATTTGTGTTTGTATCGCGTGGTGTAAAAATTCTACGCTCCTTGGGATGCGGGCTCCAGTTGTCCTTGGGATGTTTGCCGTTTTTGACACGTTGCATTTCGCCCCACGGTGTTTTTTCGTTGTATAAATGATTTTCATCATATACATAACCCTGCTTCTTGCAAAATGCAAGATACTCCTCGAGCTCGTTAAAGAGATGTGTTACTTCGGGTTTCATACGAAGATATTTTTTAAGCCATGCTTCTGCCATTTTTGTTTTCCTTATAAAAATTCAAAAAGGTTGGGGTTGTTTATTGTTGATTCAGGAACATTCAAATATGTATTTTTATGATCTCCGCATCTAATTGTTTTGAGTGCATGGCAATTAGCGCAATACGTTCTCAAATTCTGTACACTACCATTATAACGATTACCGTCAACATGGTCCACATGTAATTGACAGGGATCTACTATGGTGCTGGTGCAAGGACCAAATCCTAAATGCCCGTCTCTGTTTTCGCAATAGTCTTCTTTAACGCCTTTAAGGTTTCTTCTGTTCTTGTGATGTTTTGTACAATAATTACGATATTTTTTTGACCCATCAAGATAAGTCTTCTCATAACTTTGTGCCCGACCACAACCAGCTACAATACAAATAGGCGGGTTGATAATTGCCATGTTAACTCCTTAAATTACAATTGAAAGATTTGGGCGGGTAAGGTTGTAAGAAATTGAGCATCCGTTTTCACCGTCCTCGGATACTTCAATTGTGACGTTACGATTAGGATAACGTCCTGCAATTTGTAAGTACAAGTCATCTGCGATCATCTCACAGGATTTGTAGTCTAGTGCTAGTATACTATCTTTATATAAGTTTTCCAACCAACGTTTGAATTGAATAAATTCAATATCACGGTTGGTATGAAACACGTCGATACCCACTCTAAAGTGGAATATATGACGATGAGGAGTGCCCAAAAAGCTAACATCATATTCATCTCCTGTTGCTAGTTGCGGGTCTGTTGCGGCCGCTGGATAGCAATGTATGCCTTCCTTTTGAAACGTTACAAATATTGTACGTTCTGCGGCAGTTTTAATTCGCTCTATAGTGTCTCGTTGTTCTTGATTCATATTAATCCTTCAAAAAGTTGTAATACTTCTTCAGAGAATCCTGTGCCCTCTGTATAATTTATCTCAATAATTTTTGTATTGGGGTATTTTAATAAAAACATAGCCACCATATGTTCTCTGTACGTACCGGAGATAGTAATGTTAAAGGTTCCGTGCTCATCGTAATTGCTGCCATCCCACCATGTTTTGTATCTAGGACCAATGACTTCTTTACACCATTCGTGTACTTTGGCTCTATCGTCGTTTTGTAAATTTGGATGTAAAATTGCGTACTCAAATATTCTCATAAAGGTAAATCATTTTTGTATTCTGACCAGTCTGTGAATACGTTGCGGTCTTTTAACTTGTGTAGGCTATGACACCATACACCCGGGTTAGTTGCTTTAAAATCTTTGTCATCAATTTTAAGCATGGTGTTATAGTTCCATAGTTTAATATAGGGAACTGGAACGCGGATCTGTGGAATAAAGTTATCGTAGTCGTTCATGCCGCCATCGTTGAATTCTTCTACAGCAGTAATGGGAATGTCCAAGGTGCACAAATAATCTCGTTCCAAAAAGAATGTGATCATATCTTCCCATGCCCGCCATTCTTCTGCAGTCTTGGGATCAAAACTGTGATTGGCACCAAAGAATATGTGGCGAGCACCGTTTAACTTCTCTGCAATTTCTTCTACAGGTCGTACGCCAGTTACAAATAGCGTATCCATACCATATGCAGGGGTATGTTCTACTTCCTTGCCAAAGAAGTAAACAACACCGTCATGACCTTCTCTATTCATTGGTAGCTTTCTTTTGTTGTTGTTCTAGTATAGCAATTTCATCACGCAATTGCAACCTTTTCTTCTTCAAAACTTCAATATCATAATCCTTGAGAATTGTGTGTTTGCTCATTTCATCAATTTGTTTATCCAAATGTTTGTGTTGCTCATATAAATGTGCAACACGATCTTTAATGTCTTTCATTTATTCCTCAAAAATTGATGTATTGATTGTGGGCTTGACTTTCTTTGTGGGTTTGGGTTTGTCAAAATTAACTTCAAGGTCAAACATATCTTTATTGTTCGCCACAGTTCTACTATTAAGAGCCTTCTTGCCAATAAAACCACGACCACCAATAATTTCCATCCAATAGTTACTGTATCTTTCAATGATGTCTTCGCTTTCGGCTCTGGTTGGTGCAACAAATATACGGTCCACTATGTCTTCAAACTTAGCATGATCACCTTGACTCCATTGCATCATTCCAGGACGGCTTTCATTCAAATCAAATAGTCTATTTGCTTGTTGAACTGCATCAATGTGCATCCAAACATTATGTCCCATGAGTAGTGCGTAAGAGAAGCTATCCCAACTTGTTTTGCCTTCTTTGCCGTTCTTGTTCAAGTCACCGGGCCGGTATATACAGATATCCTTCATTATCACTAAGTCACTGATAGGACTTTCTGTGAAGTTGGGGAATATACCATCAGCCACTGTCCCCACACTATACTTGCGGGTATCTGTGGCATACTTTTTATTATCAGCACTGGAGCTCATGCGATAACTCCACTTGTCATTATTGGGAAATACATTCTCATAATATACTTGTCCGTTGGCAGTTGCTAAAAACGGACTTGCACAATCAAAACTAATTGTAAAATCAGGATTAGCATACCTACGTACTGCTCGTTGGATAGCAGTTAATAACACAGCCCACTCTAAACGACTTGTGCCCAAGAAGTGCATCCAGTCATGTTTGCCCTGTTGTAGTAATCCATCATACTTTAATGCTATTAGACGTTTAAGTATCAAATGCACATCACACATATTCTGCCCACCCATACCCCAACCATCAAAGTGTTTACCTGGATACTTAACTGGATCACAATACTGTTTCATTATTTGATACCAGTCTTCTGCTTCAGTATGATTAGCACCCTGTAATACATTTAGGAAACGTGATCCACCATTCTCAATACCCTTGCGATTATTGATAAAGTATTCCATGTTAAACTTAGTGGCATTAACTGCTTCATCGTGTGTACTGATCTGTGTGGCCTTCATAGCGTCGGGACGTAGTACAATCCAAGTTGGAATATCTAAACCCATACCATAGTCTGCAAGATTATCCAACCATTTGAGTACCGCTTCACGTTTTGCCTGTGCTTTGGGGCACCCACTGTTGGCTTTCCAGTCACCCTCCCATAGGCCTTTAGCAATCTGGAATCCACCACTATCACCAACTAGTACACTGCCCTTCTCACGATTGCGTAGCATGTCTTCGCTGGTATTTTTCCTAGTCAAATCTAAATCAGCATGACCTGCTGAGTACAAACTCCATTTATACGGGAACAAACCTTTTTGACTGTTAAGCCAATTCATTTGTTCCATATCAGTTAAACCTGCGGGCATACGTGCAGGGTCTACATATTCTTCAGCACGTTGCTTGCCAATAAAGGTGGCATAAAAGCCGCTGATGGCTGGAAGGAACACGGCCCATTTACTAAGTCCGTTATTATCTAATTGTTTATTTGTTAAATGATCCTGCATTTTTCTTTTCTGCCCATAATTTTTTATTAGCTTATTAATATTATCTTGTACCATAAAACTCTACGTTATTAAATAAATTGTAATCTTTTTTAAAATACCATTCAATAGCCTCTCGATACTTTGAATGTTTTTTTATTTGTTGTGCAAATAAATTTTTAAACTGGGATCTAATAGCACTGTCGGCACTGACATGTTGCAAATCATAATTGTTGTATTGATTTGGCATCCCATTGGTATTTAAAAAATCACTGAAATTTTTTCTGTAGTTTTCATCACATTTAAAAAATACACAATTGCCCAGGTCGAGACCGTGTAAAAAATTTATTTGGCGCTCGGTATGATCATCAAACACTACTCGATCAAAAATTAAATTTATCATATGGTTGTTAATTTCCCATACATTCGTATCATAATGATATAAGTACAGGTATTCTGCTATGCCACTTATCCATCTTTCCACGGGATCACGTAGGACGACGATAGCTTTTTTATTTTTAATTTTCAAGTCTTTGTGGTAATTATATATTTCCCACTGCCAATCTCGTAAATTGGGTTTGGTCCAAGAGCTGGCATTTTTGGGAATGTTAACGTACATAAGGTCAGTACTGGGATGACTCATACACTCGCCCAATACATGTCCCTTAACTTGCCATTGATTTACAAAATCGGCGTCAATTATCACTTGGTTTGTGCAGGAATAATGTAGTCGTATTCAATCAAACCACTGTCAACAGTAATTTTACTGGCACCTTGGTCACTCATTTTAAATGTTTTATCTCCGGGTAATGCTAAAATACCCAATACTACATTAGTGGGCCAATGCCAGCTTTGTTTGGTGAATGTACCAATTACGCCAGCAGCAAACACCAAGTTACCTGCATGTGTATTTGGGTCGCCAAAGTAAAATACTAGATTGCCATTGGTGTCTGTCTTGGCAGTAAATGTATTATCTTCACTGCTGGCACTGGCCATAAAACGTAAGCGTTGAATGTTTTGTACTGTGGGCACAAAGTCTAGACTCCATTGCACACCTTTGAACTTGACTGTTCTAAGTTTATCATTAATAACAGCAGCATCCATATAACGATAATCATTTTTAAAATCACCTGCTTTGTTTTCAAAGTGTACACCACAGGGAACTGTTTCACCTGCAGTATTTGTCTGTGTGCTAACAGTGATTTTAGCATCTTCTCTATACTCGTCAATGCCCAAAATAGTTTTTAGCTTGGCCAAGTTGGGCATACCAAATGTGCCAATAAAGTCTGGATGCGGGGATTTAAACTTGGCCTCCAAAATAATACTTCTATCTTCGCTAACACTATTAATCAATGTTTCTTCTTGTGTACCTGTAATTTTGATTAGGTCAATGTTGCCCAATCCGTTTGTATGTTGTACGATGTCTTTTAAATAATCTTGCATGAGTTCTCCTAGGTTTATTAATTTTAACAGATGTATTTAGGTCTGTCAACGTGTTTGATTAATTTCTCTACGTTTTATTTCGCCCATTACTTGATGAGCTTTAACTGTGTGTAATATTCCGGGCAGCTTAATTTCAATCCAGCTTATATTAGGTGCATAATGAAACTCTGATAATATTTCAAACCCTAAACTTGCACACGTGGGTACCAGTATACTTTTAGGTATATAAGTTTGAGCAAAGTTTTCAGCCATGCCAGCACCAGCTGTGGTATCGCCGTCGTTGTAACTAAACAAGAATATACCACCAGGTCTCAATAATTTTTTAACTTGCTTTAATACCTGTGTTATTGTATCCAAACTAACATAATTAAAATGTCCCCAGGAGAATACAAAAGCAAATTGATTCTCGGGTAATGCACTTAGATCATGATTTTTCATTTGATATTTTCTAAGTCTACGTTGATAGGTTTCTGAAAATTTGTTATTGGTACTGGATAAGAATTCTTGGAATTGGTCCACTATATACAAGGGATCAGCAGCTACTAGATACTGCGTCCATTCACCATCCCTGCATCCTATTTCCAGCGCAGGATATCTCCAATTGGTGTGCAATAGTATACGATTTTTTATATCTTGCTCCACATCTTCACGTAAAATAATGCGCCTACCATTACGTACATGGTCGATTCCGCCAGTGAATTCTTCTAATTCATAACTATCAGCAAATAATTTATGTGCTACTTCTGTTATTTGCTTATCCAGCTTGTTTATTAGAGATTTAGTCTTTGTGGTTGACTGCTCGATTTGAGTACTTAGATCAGTATAGTATTGTGATAACGTATTGATAAATGTTTGCGATTCTTCATCAATAACCGGTACTTGCAATCGAATATTGGCTATACGATCACTTAGTGCATGTAGTGTTTCCACTTCGTGTGCAACATCTAAACTTTGTGTTAGAGCCTGTTTAAGTGATACTAGATCATACAGTGCCATGCTATTCCCAAGTAAACAAACTGTCAAAGGTACTGCTGATATCTGTGTTCTCTGCAATCTTCCATTCCAGCACACCCAATAAATTTTCCACCTTTTGGTCCACAATGGTGCTTTCCATAAGCCCATCATCAAACGGCAAATCCTTGAACCATTGCGGTATGTGTAATACGTCTGTGGGATAGCCCACACTGGTATAGCCCAAGGGATTGTCTTTTAATTTACAAACAATGGTCTTCATGCCATCAATAATGGTTGCACTATAGTTGTCACTGTACATGCGCTTTAGATTGTTCCAGTTCATGGCCGCACGAACATGGCCTGGCATGTTGGCTCGACCCAATCTAGCTTCTTCCGCGGAGTACTTGGTCAAATTGTTCACACGCTTGGGAGTACCTTTTTCCCAAGCTGGGCGTTCTTTAAACAGAATTTTAAATTCTTTTACCTTCTCAATTATTGCATCACGCTCCGCACCAGTAAGTACATCTAATAGGATTTCACTTAAGAAGTTTTGCACAACTTTGGGGGTATCACTACGCTTTAAGTCTAGGCCCATAGCTTTTAATTTACCTGGGTTATCATAGGTGTCTAACCGTTTACCTTCCAAGTCATAGATCAAAACTGCATAACGTTTCTTTTTAATAAACAAACCCTGACTGGCAACAAGTTCACGCCCACCTTTAATAATCTCACCCATACTACGTGGG
>JGI24890J29729_1000763_pt1 | contig 17646 bp, 18 predicted proteins | sample FreactcultureFD7_FD_29729 | JGI IMG/M metagenome (IMG submission 29729)
ATTTCAGCTGGCGAAATGATAATTCCTGGTTCCAGCAAACTTTCTCCTTTCACGGCATCTTGCGCGCGCCTGTGGATATTCTGATGGTGTTGAATTTCGGAAGAATTAACGGTAGCACTTCCATTTTCAATAATGAGATCTTCATACCGCACAATCACATCGGTTCCCTGAGGAAGTATGGCGCCTGTCATGATCTCGATGCCGTGCGAAATATCCTGTAAAACTTTTTGTGGTTCTCCTGCAGCCTGAACTGATTCTATCAAAAATTCCCGTTGCCCATTTCTCCAACTAGCGTAGGCAATAGCAAGGCCATCCATCGCCACCCGATCAAAAGGAGGAAAATCACGGTCGCTAAAAACTTTCACAGCCAGCACCTTCCCGACTGCATCCTCCAGGTGGACCGTTTCTTTTTTGGGATCATACAGATTCGATTGAATGATTTCTGAGGCCTGCCCTGCGCTTACCATATTAAATATTTTAATTTTAGATTAACTTTCCAGTATTTACAATGCCGGAAATCCCATTTGAATGAAAAAAGAAAAGCAATTTACACACATTGATGCTACTGGCAATCCTCAAATGGTGGATGTTTCCGAGAAGAAAATTACAAAGCGGACTGCCAGCGCCAGAGCCATTGTACAGGTCGGAAAAAAAATCATCGATCAGATCAAAAATAATGAGCTTACTACAAAAAAAGGTCCTGTATTTCAGACAGCCATAATCGCCGGTGTTATGGGTGCTAAGAAAACATTCGAACTCATACCCTTCTGCCACCCGCTGGGATTGGAAGATTGTCAGGTAAAAATATCGGTTAAAAAAGGAAAGATAATCGTCGATTCATGGGCTGTAATTACAGCGAAAACGGGCGTAGAGATGGAAGCATTGACGGCCGCTTCCGTGGCGGCGCTTACCATTTATGATATGTGTAAAGCTTTGTCGCATGAAATCGTCATTGAAGAGATAAAACTGATGGAGAAGACGGGGGGCAAAAAGGATTTCAAACGAAAATAAATATTCATAAATCAGCTACTTATGAAATTTCGCAGGCGACTTTATGTTACACTCGAACCCAACGAAAAAGGCGGCTTACTGGAGATTATTTTTGAAGTTGTCTTGATCGTCATCATCGTTCTGAACATACTGGCTATTGTTCTGGATTCGGTAAAGGAGATCGATCATCAATACAAGAATGTCTTTGAAAAATTCAATATGTTCTCGGTGATTTTTTTTACCGTTGAATACATGGCACGTGTCTACTCCATTGTAGAGAGGCCACGCAACAGCGATCCGGTAAAAGGAAGATTAAAGTTTATAATATCTCCGATTGCCATCGTTGACTTGCTGGCATTTGTTCCGTTCTATCTTACGTTCCTTCCGATCGACCTTCGTTTCCTGAGAATTTTCAGGTTGATGGCTATCTTCAGAATGCTGAAGTTTGCGCGGTACCTTCATGCGTTAGGTATTTTTAAACGTGTTTTGTACGATCGTAAAGAGCAGTTGATCTTAAGCTTTTTCTTCATACTTTTTATTCTTGTCACGATTTCATTCATTATGTTTTATACGGAACATGAAGCCCAGCCTGAAAAATTCAGCAGCATACCTGCTACGATGTGGTGGGGCATTGCAACGCTGACCACAGTAGGATATGGTGACATCGTTCCCATTACTACATTAGGAAAATTTTTGGGCGGATTGTTCGCGATCGCCGGCGTTGGGCTGCTTGCCTTACCGGCTGGTATTTTATCATCCGGATTTTATGAGGCCATGCACCGGAACAGAGCCATTCAAAAGTGCCCGCATTGCGGAAAAGAGATTCATGAAGAAGAGTAGTCCACAGTCGACAGACGACGGTCCACGGAATAAAGTCCATAGTCTGCAGTCCATGGTCCCTAATAAAGATGGACAGTCTCATAGTTTGGCATTATTTGGTCTCGTGCTTGCAGGAGGAAAAAGTAGTCGGATGGGCGTTGATAAGGGGCTTATTGAATTTTATGGAGTGCCTCAGCGTGAGTATGCTTTTGCAATGCTTACCAAATTCTGTCAGAAAGTTTTTTTGTCGTGCAAATCGGAAAAGGATATTCCGAAAGAACTGAATCCACTTCCGGATAAATTTGAAATAGAGAGCCCGTTAAATGGAATTCTGAGTGCCTTTCATTTTAATTCCCGGTGCGCGTGGCTCACGGTTCCGGTGGACATGCCCCTGATCAACGAAGAAGTCCTCCGCTATTTGCTTCAACACCGGGATCCGCATAAGTTGGCTACTTGTTTCTTTGATTCGGACGGGGAAAATCCGGAACCGTTGGTGGCCTTGTGGGAGACAAAGGCGCATCCGTTCCTTCGAGCGTTTTATGAAAGCGGAATGACTAGTCCAAGAAATTTTCTAAAACAGGCAGATGTACATATGATCGCTGCGCCAGACAGCAACATTCTNACCAACATCAATTCGCCGGAAGAGCTGAAAAAGTTTCAGGATGGCTATTGTTAATCTCCTAGGATCGGTTTAAATAATTTTTTTTTAGAAAAAACTTTAAACATTAAACTTTAAACCTGAAACTATTTACATTCGCGCCGTCTAAAAAATAGTTGCTTATGAAATCGCTTTCCAAATATTTCCTTCCGGAAATTTTACTGAATCCTATTAATCGTGATCTGATTCTGATCTTTGCCATGGGATTGCTGGCCGCGCTCACACTGGTTACGGCATTCATCGTGATCTTTCATCAGTTTTGAGAAGAATTTTTAAGGATGGGCTGATATCCATTCTTCACCATCTTCAAAAACCTCTTTTTTCCAGATAGGCGCTTTTTTCTTGAGCGTATCGATTACGAACTGACAGGCTTCAAACGATTCCTTGCGGTGTGGTGTGGATATTGCCACGACTACAGCAACCTCGCCCGGTGCAAGGATGCCTGTGCGGTGGCTTATGCCATACCCCTGAAGCGGCCAGCGACTGGCAGCTTCGTCCATGATTTTTTTGATCTCCGTCACCGCCATACCTTCGTAAGCCTCGTACTCCAGACGCAGAACATTCTTCCGGTCGGCCGAATTTCGAACCGTGCCGATAAAAACGTTTACGGCACCAGCCTCCAGCCTTGAGGCAGCATCGATCACCGATTGTATATCGATGCGGGTTTCAGTGATCTGTATCATAAAAAAAATTAAATTCTACTGTAGCCTGGAGTACTTGAAACCGAATCTTTCAAACGATCGAAGTCATCCTCCGCTGACCGGTGGAATCAACGCAATTTCGTCTTTCTCGACCAGTAATTTATTTCCTTCGGAGTACTCCCGGTTCACGGCCACAAATAAAGAATTAAGCGATATTAATCTCGGATATATCGCATAAAGGGTCTTTATCATATCGGACACCGTTGCGTTCTCTGCAAGTTCCAGTTCAATCTCTTTTCCTCCCACAATATCTTTAACGATACCAAAAGCTTTTATTTGGTGTTTCATAATTTTAGCTGGCAGCAAAATTATTGAATGCCTGAGTGATTTCATATCTTTAATTTTTATTATCAGCAACAGCCTTGAAACTTTACGATAATCACGGAAGGCCGGTAAACTACGTACGGCTGGCGGTAACAGACCGGTGTAATTTGCGTTGCTTCTATTGTATGCCGGAAGAAGGCATTCGTTATCTTCCAAAAAACGAGCTGCTTACGTTCGCCGAAATCGAAAAGCTTATCACAATCCTGGCTTCCATGGGCATTTCAAAAGTACGATTGACCGGAGGAGAACCATTTGTGCGAACCGATCTGATGGATATTATACGAGCAATCGTAAAAATTCCCGGAGTTCAGGATCTTCATTTAACCACCAATGGTGTTTTGACAGCCCCGCACATTCCGGAGTTGAAAAAATTAGGCATTGCATCCCTCAACCTGAGTCTCGACACCCTCGACAAAGCCCGGTTCCAAACTATTACCCGGCGCGATGATTTTGATGCAGTCGTGAAAACATACAGTGCTTTGCTCGAACATCAGATACCACTTAAGATAAATGCTGTGGTGATGGATGAAAAAAATATAGACGACATCGTACCGTTGATCGAACTTACGAAGCGTCATCCGTTGTCGGTTCGTTTTATTGAAGAAATGCCTTTTAATGGCGAAGGCAACCACTATCCTACTTTACGCTGGACCTACACCAGGATCCTGGAATATATTACAGAACATTATCCCAACATTTATAAAATAGAGGATCCGGAAAATTCGACCGCATACCATTATGGCATTCCGGGCCACCGGGGAAAGATCGGCATTATCGCCGCGTTCAGCCGCACGTTCTGCGGAACCTGCAACCGTATACGCATTACGGCACAAGGCGATCTTAAAACATGTCTTTACGATGATGGTGTATTGAATCTTAAATCGCTTTTACGATCGGATCAATCCGACGACGCGATCAAAGTTGAATTATTAAAAGCCTTTGGCTCGCGCCCGTTAGATGGCTTCGAAGCAGAACAAAAAAGAAGGGACCATTTACCCGTACATGAATCGATGTCAACCATTGGAGGCTAGTATGGAAACAGGCATTGTTATTCTGGTTATTAGTTTCTTTTTCATCGCGTTGATTTATTCTTCTGTTGGGTTTGGCGGCGGATCAAGTTACCTGGCACTGCTGGGACAATCCATTTTTTTGTTATCGCAGCCAATCATAAAATCGACGGCACTGTTTTGTAACATCGTTGTAGTGGTTAGTGGAACGATTATATTTTATCGCGAAGGAAAAGTCTCGTTGAAGGAATTCTGGCCCTACCTCGTCATCAGTGTACCCATGGCCTACCTCGGCGGATATTGGCGGCTCGAAGACAAAACGTTTTATATTCTGTTAGGATCAACGCTCATTATTGCCGCTGTACTCCTGTGGCTTCAACCCGAAAAGATCGAAAACAAAAAAATAAGCATTCCGGAAACAAATTCCGTCAAATTCATCATCGGCGGTTCCATCGGCTTTCTTTCCGGACTGGTCAGCATCGGAGGCGGGATTTTTCTTTCACCGATCCTTCATTTTCTAAAGTGGTCTGAGGCAAAAAAAATATCGGCGCTCGCCAGCGTCTTTATCCTCGTTAACTCTATTGGTGGATTAGCCGGGCAATTCCAACGCGGCCTGCCGGTGATGGATTGGGCGTTTCTTGCACCCGTACTTTTGGCTGTATTTCTGGGCGGACAAATAGGCTCCCGCCTGGGGGCCAAAAAATTCAATCCCCTTTACATCAAGCGGATTACAGCCGTGGTTATCCTGGTTGCCGGGATCAATATTCTATTCGACCACCTGAGGTGATTTCCCTTTAAATTTCGGTTATAACAAGCGTTAAGCACGTCAAACTTTCAACTAAATACTTATTTTGCATTTCCATAATTTCTGAACATGAAAAAAATCAATTTCACCAGGCATGTATTACCGCATATTGTAGCGATCGCTGTATTTCTTATTGTTACCATTTTTTTCTTTAGTCCTGTTTTTTTCAAGAATCAATCCATCAGCCAGCAAGATATTCAACAGTGGGCCGGCTCCTCAAAAGAATTGCGCGACTTTCGCGATAAAACCGGAGAAGAAGGTTTGTGGGTAAGTACCATGTTCAGTGGCATGCCCGCGTACCTGGTAAATGTAAAATGGAGTAACGGCATTGTTTCCGGAATGAAAACAATAGTATCATCCGGGCTTCCCCATCCGGTGAACGATATCTTCATAGCCTTTCTGTGTTATTATATCATGCTTCTTGCCTTTGGCATCAGGCCTTATCTTGCCATCACGGGGGCACTTGCCTTCGGATTATCCTCTTATATGATCATCGGCCTCAGCGTCGGGCACAATGCGCGCATTGGTGCCATTGCATTCGCCCCGTTGGTAATAGCCGGTATTCACCTGGTATTTAGCGGAAAAAAAATAATAGGCTTTGGTCTAACGGCTACAGGCCTGGCCCTTCACTTACGTGAAAATCACCTGCAGATCACGTATTACCTTATGATCATCGTCGCGATTTACGGGTTGGTACAACTTGTGTTCGCATGGCGTGAAGACAGATTGAAAGATTATCTTCAGTCCCTGATCATCCTGCTGCCGGCAGCCATTATTGCCGGCGCCACGTTCTTCGGACAATTCTGGGCCATCACTGAATATACGCGTTACTCCATACGCGGACCTTCCGAATTGATCAAACCGGGAGAAAAGAAAAGCCAGGAGGGTCTGACAAAAGATTATGCCTTCGCGTATAACTATGGCATCTATGAGCCGATTACCTTACTCGTTCCTGAATTTTACGGAGGCAGCAGCATGAACGCTTTTGTTCAGGACAAGAATAGCGCTTCATACAAAGCCCTGGTACAATCAAGCGATAACAACCTGGCAAACCAGTTGGCCAGTTATACTTCCAATTATTGGGGGCCTCAATCGGCAACAGCCGGGCCCTATTATGCAGGAGCCATTGTGATCTTTCTTTTTGTGATCGGAATTTTATTCGCGGATAAAAAATATGTCTGGTGGCTAGCTTCTATAACCTTGCTCAGCCTCATGCTCAGCTGGGGCGATAGCTTTTCGGCATTTAACTATTTTGTGTTCGATTATCTGCCCGGTTATAACAAATTCCGTTCATTCAATTTTGCACTTGTTATCCTCCTGATGGCAATGCCGCTGCTTGGATTGCTGGGCGTTGAAAAATTATTGGAGGCCGGAGTGGATAAATCGGCAAAGAAAAAATTACTCATCGCGTTCTCCGTTACAGGAGGGCTCTGTTTGTTGCTGTTAGTGTTTGCAGGGATGGGAAGTTTTATGAAAGAAGGCGAAGGCCAGCTTCCCGTGTGGTTCACCGATGCTTTGATCATCGATCGCAAAAGCCTGTTCCGTAGCGATGCACTTCGTTCATTGATCTTCATTGCCATAGCATTCGGACTTCTCTACTTCGAGATTTGGAAAAAAATTTCTCCGGCAGCTTTTTGTGCCGCCCTCGCGCTGCTTACTGTAATTGATCTGGCCGTGGTTGACAAGCGTTATTTTACAAAGGATAATTTTCAGCGGAAACATGAAGCAAACACTACCATGACGATGACCAAAGCCGATGAGGAAATTTTAAAAGATCAATCGTATTACCGCGTGTATAATTTACAAGGGGCCATGGCAGAAGCGCATACCTCTTACTTCCATCAGTCTGTTGGTGGTTATCATGGAGCAAAAATGCGGCGTTATATGGATTTGTATGATTCCTGCGTTGCACCTGAAACCAACCGACTGGTAACCGATGCTCAGACCGGGAAGCTTGACCTGAAAAGCTACAACACCTTGAATATGTTGAATGTGAAGTATATTGTTTTTGGCGCCGAACGCGATAACATCATACCGAATAACGCAGCCAATGGGAGTGCATGGTTCGTAGGCACTATCGAAAAGGCGGCATCGGCAAATGAAGAATTGAAAAAAACATGCGGTATAGATTCGAAACAAACCGCTGTTATCGACGAATCGAAATTTAAAGTGCCGGCTATTGTTGCAGATAGCACTGCTTCCATATCGATCATAGACCACAAGCCAAACTATCTGAAATATGAAAGTCAGTCAGCCGCTGATGGGCTAGCTGTTTTCTCAGAGATCTATTATCCGAAAGGATGGAAAGCTTTCATCGATGGAAAGTCAACCGGTATTCTTCGTGCCGATTACGTACTGCGTGCCCTGGTTGTTCCCGCGGGAAAACATACTATAGAATTCAAGTTCGAACCGGATGCTTATTTTATTGGGAACAAAGTAACCCTGGTATCTTCGTGGATATTATTGATTACCCTCATCGGGAGTATCGGATGGACATTGAAAATCAATTTGTCAATGAGGCAGTCAATTTATCAATGAGTCGATTTGCCAATTAGCAAATTAATCGACACATTGGCACATTGACAAATTGACTAATTATTTAATTAAACATTCGCATATGCAAATTGGGAAAAACAAGGTTGTAGCGATCCACTACACACTGCGCGACAACGAAGGCACCACCATCGACTCCAGCATAGGAGGCGAGCCTCTTACCTATATCCAGGGCATCGGAAATCTGATACCGGGTATGGAAGAAGGCCTGGAAGGTCTTACGGTTGGCGAGAAAGTTAACATTCTAGTGAGTCCTGAAAAAGGCTACGGCGTGCGTCACGATCAACTCATTCAGAAAGTACCCCGGGCATCTTTCGGTACACAGGACATCAAACCTGGAATGCAATTTCAAACGCAAGGTAATCACGGAGCGCAAGTAGTTACGGTTACAGATGTAGGCTTGGATTCTGTTACAGTAGACGGAAATCACCCATTGGCTGGGGTCGAACTGAATTTCGATGTTGAAGTTATCAGCATCCGGGAAGCCACCAAAGAAGAGCTTGACCACGGCCATGTGCACGGTGCAGGTGGACACCATCATTAGAAATAAGAAGCCTCACCCTTCCTGGCGACAGGTATGGATGAGGCCTCTCTCAGCATATAATCCGTTTTTTAGAATATTTTAAAAAATTCCATAAAACATTGAAATTTTTTCTCCGTTAAAGCGACTATTAGTTGATTACCTGATTCCCACATGAGCGCAGCCACACCAGCACCGAAAGAAAAAATTTTTACAAACTACCAGATATTTGTAATAGCCATCCTATCCTTTCTTCAGTTTACAGTTATTTTGGATTTTATGGTTCTGTCGCCATTGGGTGTTCAGCTTATCAAGGAATTGAATATCACACCTTCACAATTTAGCCTGGTGGTATCGGCGTATGCTTTCAGTGCAGGAATATCCGGACTACTGGCGGCAGGCTTTGCAGATAAATTCGATCGCAAAAAAATACTATTGTTTTTCTATGCCGGCTTCGTTATCGGAACGCTGCTTTGCGGCATCGCCCCTGATTATCACTTCTTACTGGGAGCGCGAATCGTTACCGGAATATTCGGTGGCGTGATCGGCTCCGTTAGCTTCGCGATCATTACGGATCTATTCAAATTAGAAGTACGAGGACGTGTTATGGGTTTTGTACAGATGGCCTTTGCTACCAGTCAGGTAATGGGAATACCCGCAGGGCTTTTCCTGGCAAATAAATTAGGATGGCACTCTCCGTTTATTATGATTGTTATTCTAAGTGCGCTTGTTGGCGTTGTTATTGTGCTTTATTTGAAACCAATCGACGAACATTTGAAGATCAAATCTGAACGTAATGCCCTTGAACACTTATTCAAAACTATTTCAACGGCACGTTACCTTAAAACATTTGCGGCTACTACGTTGCTGGCAACCGGCGGTTTTATGCTAATGCCTTTTGGCAGTACATTCAGTGTAAACAACCTCGGCATTGCACAAGAAAAACTTCCGCTCATGTATTTGATCGTCGGGATTTGCTCCATGATTTCAGGGCCTTTTGTCGGAAAATTGAGTGACGGTATTGGTAAGTATACTATGTTCGTGATTGGTTCAGTGATCAGTATCATCATGGTTATTGTTTACTGCAATCTTTCGATTACACCGTTGTGGGTTGTTATCATTCTGAACTCGCTCTTATTCATCGGTATCTCTTCCCGCATGATCTCTTCTTCCGCCTTGATATCCGCTATTCCCGCACCGCAAGACAGAGGTGCATTTATGGGGATCAACTCTTCCGTTCAACAGATATCCGGCGGAGTCGCAGCGTTTGTTGCCGGGCTAATCGTATATCAAAAAACAAATACCAGCCCGTTGGAGCACTATGACACATTGGGCTATGTAGTATCCTGTTCGGCGATTATCACGGTTGTTCTTATGTATTACATCAATCGAATGGTGGTACGATCACAGGTACCTAAAAGCAACATCGAGACAGCAGCGGCGGCAGCATAATTATTCAGCATAATGTAGCGCCATTCGTTTTATTCTGTCTTCTAACTTCTCCGACGTTAATTTTTCACGCATTCCATCGACGATTATCGGAAACGCAAAGGGAGTAGGTTTTTCAGGCTGGGTCATAATAATCTTCTGCCCGGCGATCCGCTCCAATGCCCGGCGTAACCTCGCTTCTTCCAGTTGAAAATCCATGACCTCTTCAAAAGCCTGACGAAGCAATAAATTATGCGCCTCATAATCATTGAACACCTGAAAAAATAACTGTGATGACGACTGAAGGTGTCTGTCTTTTACCGGTTTCCCGGGATATCCTTTAAACACCAATCCCGAAATTGCGGCGATGTCTCTGAATTTTCGCCTCGCCATTTCAGTTGAATTGATGCTCGCCTGTATGTCGTGCATTAAATTATCAACACCCAAAACATCTGTTTCGATTGCTTCCTCAATCGGCACCGGCTGATCTGACAGCAATTCAAAACCGTAGTCGTTCATCGCGATGGAAAATGTGATCGGTGTTATTTGCGCTATCCGGTAAGCAACAAGCGCTGCAATGCCTTCGTGAACAAATCTTCCTTCGAAGGGATACATCAATACATGATAGCCCTCCGTGCTCTGAAAGTATTCGATAAGAAATTCTTTTTTTGACGGCAAATGTGATCGCTCTTTTTGCAGATCAAATAAAGGTTTCAAAAAGATCAGCTCTTCATCTTTCTCTTTACCGTTAGCCACTTCATCCATCTTATCCCGAATCATGGCGCTAAGCTGTGACGACAATGGCATGCGCCCACCCTGCCAGGAAGGTACGGCTCCCGATTTTTTTTTCGTCTTTCGAACGAGCGCTTCCATATCTTTTATGCGTACAAGTTCCAGGTTTCTTCCTGCAAACCAGAATACATCTCCTGGGTTAAGACGGGAAATAAAATATTCTTCAATAGTACCCAGGTATTTCCCGGAAAGAAACTTTACATAAAGCGAACTATCACCCACAATGGTTCCGATGGAAAGACGGTGTTTCATGGCTATGGGGCGGCTCACGACTTTATAGAGACCATCTTCGATTACTACCTTGCGATATTCATCATACGCCTGCAGTGAATCCCCACCGGTAGTCATAAAATTTAAAAGCCAGCTCCACTCATCATCACTGACAGAGGAGAAACTGAATGTGCCGCGTATTTCATGCAGGATCTGATCGGGATAAAATCCGTTTGATACTGCTAATGTCATGAGATACTGCATCAGCACATCGAACGACCGAAGGTAAGGCACGCGGTCTTCGACGATATTTTTCCGGATCGCTTCACGCAAGGCAGCACCTTCCATTAATTCAAGTGAATGTGTCGGGACAAAATAAATTTTACTGATCGCGCCCGGCTGGTGACCGCTTCGGCCGGCGCGTTGAAGAAACCTGGCCACCCCTTTCGGACTACCAACCTGGATAACCGTCTCCACCGGACGAAAGTCCACACCCAGATCAAGGCTTGACGTACAAACAACGGCTTTCAATTTTCCTTCATGAAGCTGATCTTCCACCCAGTCGCGCAGGTCTTTGCTGATCGATCCGTGATGCATGGCGATCAGGCCCGAGAGCTCGGGAGCTTTGTCCAGCATTTTTTGATACCATATTTCGGCGAAAGAACGTGTATTGGTAAAAATGAGTGTGGTCGTGCTCTTCTTCACAACATCGACCACCTTATCTAACAATTGAATTCCAAGATGGCCGGCCCATGGCATACGTTCCAGTGAATCGGGCATAATAGAAACAACTTCAACTTGCTTTTTGATAGTCGCCTTGATCACCTTATAGTTATCAGGTTTATAGTAGCTACCGAGCAACGCTTCAAGCGCCTGATCCATATTACCGATGGTGGCCGATATACCCCATACCTTCAGATTACCGGTAACCGATTTTAATCGTGACAGTGCAAGTTCAACCTGTACACCCCGTTTGGAACCGATCAGTTCATGCCATTCGTCCGCCACCAGCACTTTCAAATTTTTAAAAAACTCTTCGTATCCTTTTTGCGCCAGCAGCAAGTGTAAACTTTCCGGAGTGGTAATCAGTAATTCAGGCGGTTTTATTTTTTGTCGTTCGCGTTCTTTGATAGATGTATCACCTGAACGTACACCAACTTTCCAGGGAAGTTCGAGGCCTTCGATCACTCGCCTAGCCGACAATTCAATTTCTTTGCTTAATGCCCGGATAGGGGTGATCCAGATTGCCTGAAGGCCGTTATTTTTTTGCGTTTTATATTTTGGATTATTACGAATGAACTCCAGTAAAATGGGCATCATCAATGAGTATGTCTTTCCGCTTCCGGTGGGTGCATTGACCAAACCGCTAAAGCCATCCAGATAAGCCTGCCAGGCTTCGAGTTGAAACGGAAAAGGCTTCCACTTACGCGCTTCGAACCAACTTTTCCCAACCTGAATCAGATCCTTCTCCATAAACTAAATTCCATAAACTAAATATAGAGTTATGGAAGGAAATAAGTTTGAAGTTTGAAATTATTAGTGGCCGAATAAAATTAGAATCTTTTATAAGAGCTGAATTAATGCAAAGAATTAAGCTTTTTACGTGATGTTAAAAAAAGGCCCACATATTTTGTACATTCCGTTTCACATCACGACTTTTTATAATTCAGCTAGACGCTCACAAAAGAGATCCGATCTTTTCAAGTGGGTGCCGGTGAGCGTAGAAGGGAACGATGCAGGCCCTTCAAGCCGCGGCTTGAAGGGCCTGCATCGTTTTGTAAATGCTTAAAAGGCTTGGCGTTTTAAGCTTTCTTTTCTCCTTTCACGAAAGCCGCGTGATCTTGTGAGATCATGCGGCTTTCATGAAAGGCTTTTGCCGTGCGACTGCTCCCATGCTATGAAATTCTCTTCGTATCACTTTAAAAATTGACTTTAAACTTTGAACCTAAACTTCAAACTTTAAACTTCAAACTTCAAACTATTATTGCTCCACGCCCCGCTTCACAACAACCTTATCCAATGCCGAAGCTTCGCTTATTTTTCCGGCACCGAATTCTTTTAAGATCGAGCTCTTAATGGATATCTCAATAGAAGATGGTATTCCACAGCCTTTGCATTTCGTGATCTTCACGTTAAATACCAGCACTTCGTTATCTTTCAGGCTTTTTACGGTTCGACCGTATTCCAGCATGTTCTGTTTTAGTTCTTTTTCAAAAACCGGATAAATCTCCTTTACTTTTTGATCACGCTCTTCCTGATCCAGGTCATCCAGGTTCAGGGTTGGCATCGAAAAGGTAGCATAATCTGAAAGCTGATTGCTGCTAAACGCCTGCATATAATATACAACTCCATAATCTTTCAGACGCTCGTAATAAATCCTGCCTTCGGTAAAATAGGTGTGTGAAAGATCGGGTTGATACAATCTGTTGAAAATACTGGAGAGAAGTTCAATATCCGGCTCGATCGTCTCCATTGTCTCAGTATCTACTACTTTAATCTTTGACAGAAGCTGGTCATGATTCAGTTTACCTTGTTTGTATAGCGCAACATCGCCCTTCAAAACTTCGATAGACAGATGCGTTCTGTTGGGAGCATCACCGAACTTGCCTACCCACATCCTGGGTTGTTCGCCCTGGTTGGTCACGATTATTCTTTCTTCGGGAGCCAACTGACTGATGAGGTCACCGTAGTCGGCCAGGAAGTTTTTGGATGCTTCGATCACTTTGGCGTTGTATAGATTTTGAATACTGTCCAGGTCTGCTTTCTTTTTTCCTTTGGTCCTGATCTTGTCTACCGCTACCTTTTGCTTCAAAGTGATCTTTGCATTTTTTGCATGTTTACGTTCTTCATACCGTGTTTTATCACGATCTGCTCTTTCCATATCGCGTTCCAGCCGCTCTTCGTCCTCACGTAACGCTTCATCGTCATCGCGAATGGTTATTGTCTTGTTATACTGCGGATGGGGACCGGGTTCAACAGGTTCGACGGGTTCAATAGCAACAGACTGATCATCCCAAATAACCACATTATTATCCGGTGTACTGAAAAAATATGCCATCGGTGAAGTGAAGTCTGCCGGCAGCCTGAAGGTTACTCCATAGCCAGGCTGATAATTCCCTTCCACTTCCAAGGGAAAGAACATGTGTTGTCTGTCGAACTGTTGACGAAGCAGCGTACTCAAAACATTCTCTGCCACTTCAATATCACGCTGCATGCGTTCTTCATCGATTTTTTGAGCTGTTGAAATGATCGATGCCAACATCATGCACAACCCTCCTGCTACTATCTTCATGATTGCTTTCATACTATTTTTTCTTCTAGTTGTTTATACCTTTTGTCGTTGAATTATTGCGATTGGTAATGATGCTGGAAAGTATATGTTCAGTCTCCTGTTTAAAGATATCGGTATTCTTCTCCAGATTATTCAATCGTGTCTGAACCACCTGTAAATCGTTATTCTGTTGCTGCTTCATATACTTCGCAAAATCGATCAGCAAGTCTTCAATATATTTTTTCTGATCAGTCGATGTTAATTGAAAATAATCTTTTACCAGATTCATATTCTCATTTTGTAAACCGGCAACATACCCTTGTATTTGCTGTTGAGAAGCTGTTGATGCCTCGTGCACCAAATGGTCCAGCCTGTCAGAGTTCTTCAACAGGTTCTTCTTTATAGAAGCATCCAGCTCTTGTTGTGAGTCTTTCCATCTGTTTTGCATGGAGGAATCATTTTCATTCAGCGAAGCATTGATCATTTGCTGCACCTGATTGGTTGTGAGCATGGCGACGGGATGAGTCTCTGCCGGATTCGGTTTATTAGTTTCCCCAAAACTTATTTTTAATTCATGATCGGAATAATGAACCTTTGTATCTGTTATCTTCCCTACGATCATGATCAGCAGCAAGGAAGCGGCAATGCTCATAACTGTTTTCAGATAAGGTGAATTCCGAAAAACGTTCTGTTTAGGCTGATCTATAAAAATGGGTGGCGCAATAACTTCCTTATCCTTAACAGATCCCATGATGCTTCTCAGGGCTTTGAATTTTTCAAGATCTTTTCTGGCCTCCGGATTTTGCAGAAGGTACTGTTCGATCTTTTCCTTTTCCGGACCCTCTACTTCACCGTAGAGGTAGGCCATCAAGGCGCTTTCATCAGGCTTATAGTTCATAATTAATTGTTTCTTTGTTAATATTCTTGCGTTCCAAAATCTTTCTCAATCCATCCAAACCATAATACATTCTAGACTTCACGGTATTCTCCGATACATTAAGAATTTCAGCGATCTCCCGGAATTTCAATCCTTCATACTCTTTCATGATCACGACCTCCCGTTGTTCTGCATTTAACTGCAACAGAGCGTCCTGCAAAATATCCGACAACTCTGATTGCTGCAGTTGCTTTTCCGGATCATCCGCCCGCCGCCCGGAAACCTCCCACGGCAGCGAGTTCTCTGCTTCGCTATCCCACACCACATCGAAGGAAGCCGAGCGGTTGTTTTTCTTTTTCCGTGCCTCTTCCCTGCAATAATTGACTACTATGGTATACAGCCAGGGCTTAAATCTGGCAATATCCTGAAGCCCTTGCAGGTTCCGGCACATAGAAATAAAGGTCTTTTGCGATACCTCCATGGCCAGGTCGTGATCGACAAAAAACTTATAGCCGAAATTATAAATACGCTTGTACCAAAGCTGCACGAGCCTGCCCTGCGCATTCTGGTCTCCCTGCTTCGCGCGATGAATAAGGGCATCAGAATGCATCATAGCTATGTCTAATAAGGTTTCGGCCACAAATTGCCAGGTTAATGTGCTTTCGCGAATCGTACGATTTCATTATAAAGATGAGGGGTTGGGAGAAATAGTTTTACTTTGGAGGGGACTTTTTCATTAAAAAGTCAGTAAAGTCGGTAAGTCCGAAAGTCCAGAGGGGACATAAATCTATAAGCTAAAAGAATCATTAAAGGGAATGCTAAAATTCCTACATTATAGCCGATTGATGCGACTTTCGAATTTCTCAAATAGATTTTCTTTCACAGCCTTGTCACTTTTTCTTTCGGGCTTACCGACTTTTCGGACTTTTCGACTCTTACCATTATCTTTACCCCCCATGAAAAAGCTGATCTCCATTCTCATTCGCTTTGTGCCGCGTAGGTACTTGCAACGTGTTGGAGGAATCGGATTAAAGGTGGTCGGTATTTTTTATATTGGAAACGCTGTTACCTGCCCTATTTGCGGACGAGGGCTCTGGAAATTTCTGCCCTATGGGCGAATTAACCAACGGCAGAATGCGCTTTGTCCCAATTGTCTTTCGCTGGAGCGTCACCGTCTGATCTGGCTGTATCTAAAAGACAAATCGACTTTCTTCCAGAAGCAATTGGACATCCTGCACATTGCTCCTGAGGCTTGCTTTATTCAACGTTTTGAAAAATTGCATGGAGACCGTTACATCACTGCGGACATTGAATCACCTTTGGCTAAGGTAAAAATGGATATTCACCAGATTCCCTTTGAAGAAAATAGATTTGACATCGTACTTTGCAATCATGTGCTAGAACATGTTCAGGACGATATTAAAGCTATGCGTGAGATCAATCGCGTGCTTAAACCTGGAGGCTTTGCCATTTTACAAGTACCATTCTTTAATCCGGTACCCGATGTTACGGTAGAGGACAACTCCATTACCAATCCGCGTGAGCGTGAGAAATTATTCGGACAGGATGATCATGTTCGTAAGTACGGAAAAGATTACACGGCCCGCATACAACGTTCCGGACTAAAAGCAATCGAAGAGCATTATGTAAATGAACTGCCTGATCCCGTCCGGAAAAAATTCGGAGTCGTGAAAGGCGAAGTGATCTACCGGGCAGAAAAATATTAACACTCGTACCTAAAAATCGATAAACGTGATTAAAATCATTGCTATCATCCCCGCTCGTTATGCTTCTTCGAGGTTTCCTGCTAAACCGCTGGTCGATATTGCAGGGAAATCCATGATACGACGTGTTTACGAACAAGCCTCCAAATCGGCAAAACTCTCAACGGTAGTTGTTGCGACCGATCACAAGGAGATTTATGATCACGTTAAGAATTTTGGAGGAAATGTTTGCATGACGCGCGCCGATCATGCCAGCGGAACGGACCGTTGTTATGAGGCCTTAACTGCCCAACATGAAAAATTCGATTACGTCATTAACATCCAGGGTGATGAGCCTTTTATCGACAATGATCAAATCGATCTGTTGGCAAACAAACTGGATGGTAAAACAGAGATCGCTACACTTGTAAAAATAATTGATGTTCCGGATCAGCTATTCAATCCAAGTGAAGTAAAAGTCACCCTGAATAAGAATAAAGAAGCCTTGTATTTTTCACGGTCAGCCATTCCACACATTCGAAATACTCCGGAGGATCAGTGGATGCAGAAGTACAACTTCATCAAACACGTTGGCATGTACGGATACCGCAGTGATATTCTTGAGCGGCTTACACAGTTAGAAGTCTCTTCCCTCGAGAAAGCGGAGTCCCTGGAACAACTTCGCTGGCTGGAAAATGGATTTAAAATATTAACCGTCGAGACGACCGTTGAAACGATGGGCATCGACACACCCGAAGATCTGGCAAAGGCGATACATTATTTGAAATCGGGAGGATAGTTCAAAGTTTCAGACTCCACCTTAATAGTATCCTGTGAAAATTGAGATCATTTCAAAAAAGGTTGGAATTTATAATATAGAATTGAGCTTTTACTTGATATTAAAAAGAGGCCTTGCTTTGGCACTCCTTTCGTGTCACGCTCTTTCATAATTCTGCAAGATGCTCACAAAAGAGATTCAATCTTTTCA
>JGI24890J29729_1000764_pt1 | contig 17630 bp, 21 predicted proteins | sample FreactcultureFD7_FD_29729 | JGI IMG/M metagenome (IMG submission 29729)
CCGTCAGGAGCACTACCCCTTGGCTGAGTTAATGGATTTCTAAACCTTGGCTGATAGTTCTGGTACTTTTATCTGATTTATTACAGGTTGCTCTGAATTTATTACAGGTTGCTCTGGTAATATCTGGTTTTGTCTTGGAGTTGTGGAGGTTGAGTCAATATCAACTGCTACTACTAATATCTTACCGCAGCAGTTGCTCCTGATGCGTCTGTGATTGATGATCTGATATAGCTTGTACAGCAGGCCCAGCACTAGGACTGATACTGCTCCCACTCCTCCTGATGCATAATTGTCCATCTGTTATACTTGATGCTAGTGTATTATTCATTCTGTCAATCACTATCTTGATATTAGTGATACTTCCCATCAACTCCTCGTCGAAGTATACTGGAATATTATAGATGATCTTATGATCTATAATTTTACAGGTGATGCTCCTTGTATGTCTTATCATCTAAGAGAAGTCAACAGAAAACCTTCCGGTCTTTACTTTGCCTTCTAAGACAACTTGTTTGAATTTCTTTTCGGTTTTCTCCTTACGCTTCATATCACAGTACATCTTCTGACAGGGCCTACACCACTGAACATCTTGCCAGTGAAAGTCGTAAAAGATGTTGATCTTGTAAAAGTCTTTTGGCTCTTTGATCTCTCCACAGACACGACATTGCATTACTTCTTCTCTTTTCCGCGTAGATAATTTAACAGACGAACTTGCGCCTCAGCCTTGGCCTTGGTCGTGTTCTTGGCTGCTACTTTTCCGGACTCTACATTTTTTACTGTGTACTTGCCATTGCCGTGCGGAATGATCTGGTACATTCTACTTGGTAAAAAATCTTTTGTAGAGTATATGGAAACAGATCTTAACCGTTTGTACGAACAATTCAAGAAGCTACCAGATTATGGAAGATACCCTATGCCTGACGTCTATTACAAGCACTTCAACGAGACGAAGCCTAAGCCTGCTGAACTTCAGGAAACGTTAGACGCGCCTAACAAATCAGTTCTTATGCAGTACGAGTCTTTCGAAGATCGTGGACCACTACCCGGAGGAGTTAGAGAGGTTCCTGAGCTGCCGCCTCTGGAACTAAAGACTGAGATTAAGACTGACGATGAAATTAGAATTGAACAGATGCAGCAGACAATGAGTACAATCAACGTTGATCACTATCAAGAGATCAAGAAGCTGTGGCGTGGCATTGCTCTCACTGATGAACGCACTAAAGATCAAATTGATCGGGAATTGGTGCGAGATATTATGTCTAATCTTCACGTTAGTGCTCTCAAAGATGAAAGCGATCCTTCACGTCCGCAAGAGAAGCATCAATAGATTTTAAATTCCAGCTTATCCATCGGCTCCAGAAACCGGGTGTTAAAATACCGGAAATAGTCCAATCTTCTCTGGCTCCGTGTCTGCCTAGATACAGAGCTTTTCTGGCTTCTTCTTTGTGCATAGTGTAATCTTGATATCCTGCTGATCCGAAATCAACGTGATGCTCTTTATCATCCACGGTAAGATATACTCTGTATTTCTTACCTTGTATTGGTGAGTGAACTAATTTAACTAACTTTGCCATCTACTTACCCAAATAATCTTTTTAATATAGCAGCAACTACAAGTCCAATTCCAAACCCAGCCATCTACTACGTCTTGGCAAAAGCTTTGAGCATTGCTGCGTGCTGGCGATCTAATTGCCTTTCCTTGTGGCTTTGCTGTAGATGGTGCGCTTGCTCAACGTGGGTGTCGTGCTCCTCTGCTGTGCCGTGTTCCTTCTTGGCTAGACGCATCATCAGATTCGCGACGTCGTGGTGCTCGGCCTTCTTTATTACTGTAGCCGGCTCAACGTACTTGACTTGACCCTGGATGCGCTGCTCGTGACGGATGGCCTGCATCTTCTTCTTCATTGCTACAGGATTGCCGGTATTGAGAGCACGCTCAATCGCTGTGGCGTCTTGTCTCCTGGCAATTCCTCCAGGAGCAACTGAGGTATTCGAGAAATCTTCACGCTGCTGGTCAGGCAGCATCTGAGCCAGTTGAGCCTTCATTAGAGCGTCCTGGCTGTACGGCATCTTCTCTGCTTGTAAGATCGCCTTCTCACGCTCCTTGTCTAACATTGCCTTGACCTCGGCTTCGGTGAAACCCTTTGCAAGGAGGTCCTTGATCCGCTGGCGCTGGTAGTCCATCGCTTGATCCTGAAATCTTTCCTTCATTGATTCGGCTGTGCGGTCCTTGTACATCATATGCTCAGGCTGGACGAAGTGGCCGAGTTGATCAGCCTCACGGTGGGCAATCTCCTTTGCAAGAGTTAGATCTGCGGCTTCTGTAAACGTGAAGTCGTGAGGATCTCTTGCTCCATAGCCGGCAAAGCCATCCTGTCCATTTCCTGGCAGGTACCCAGGTACAGATTGCTTGTATGCTTGACCGTTGGGCCCATTACCGCGAACCATTAGATCCGGATAATTAAATAGATCAGCAGATCCTGTAACTCCGAATCTCTTCTTACGTGCACCTCCTGGATGATCTGACTTGCCAACTAAGATACGCGGTCCTTCAATATGAGTATCTGTATCGAGTAAATTGCCTGTCTGATTGGTTGCTGCGCCATAACGAAGCGCACCTGCGCCGGACCCTACACCGCCTACGTGTGATGATTGACTGAACATTCTATACTTACTTGTTAAAAAAGAGGCTATCAAGGAGTTCGTGGCCTGTCAGCTTCTTAGGAGGTGCTGGGGCTGCTGTCTTCTTAGGCTCCTTAACAATCTTTGGATTTTGAGTCTCTACTGTCTTTACTGTCTCTACTGTCTTTACTGGCTCAACAGGCTTTGCAGGAGAATCTACAGGAACAGGAATCATAGTTTTGATCTTGCCGACCCATTCTTCTAGATCCTTATGGGTCACCAGATCAACACCGCTCTCTTTCTTCTTGCGATGCCGTACCTTCTCCTTGGCTAGTTCTTTGGCGTCATTCAGATCCTTCTCTGCAATAGCCTTGGCCTCACGTCTTGCCTTGAGTGCCTCAAAAGCCTTTGCTGTTGCTGTCTTTTGTGCTTCAGTTCGGGGCTTCTTTTCCTTAGGAGGCAGCTTGACTTCGAGTTCTACCGATGGTTTATTGTTTGAAGATTCTACGATAGTGTCGGACATCTATTGTAGGATCTTTTTTTATCTCAAGTAAACGATAACGTGAAGCTTGGCTCCTGCTGAGTTTCTACTGTTTTAATCTGAAGAGGTTTAATTTGCTTTTGTTTCAAGGCTTTTTTCTTTGCGTAGTAAGCTTGCTGATAAAGACATTGTCTTGCCTTGTATACATTGGTACGGCGTTTTTCAAGTATTTGAGTCTTGTTTCTATAGTAAAATTCAAGAGATCGCATATTATTCAACACGTGCTTTTCTATTTCCTTTTCGTCTGCGTCCATCTATGATTTGGCAATAAGATACATAATCGATTTTGTACCTGACGGAAAATTTGGCCAGTTGACGACAAAAGATCCTGCGGTGCGACTTGTTACAGCCGGAGAACCGCTCAGACCACCGTTAGCTGCGTAAGGTGTTATTAAGATGACAGAGGTAGCAGTAACAAGGGAATTCGTTATAGTTGTATTAGATGAGCCGACAGATTGTTCTCCTACTGCATTTTGGGATATACCTGCAGAGGTACCCACTGTACCGAGCCAATATGGGTAAGAGTTAGCAAAGCCGGCTGACATTCTAGTTGGTGTTTATTTTTTATTTAGTTATCGGCAGTTAAATTAAGAACAGCACCAGATCCTGTTTGAGTTTGAATCGTAAAATCGTGACTTGCATTAGGATTGACACCGGAAGATGTAGTAACAGTGCCAAGCCAATTGGGGTAAGAGTTAGCGCTCATCTATTTGGGCACTGGATTTCCTACGAGTGTTGAGATTGTATAAACCATTTTCATCTGTAAATCCTTTAACTTTACCTGAGATACGCTCTGAATCGTGCTGTACGCTGCCTTCACTTCTGGTTCTTGTGTATCCTTTACCAGCCGGTCATACTCGGAGACCTTGTTCTGGAGGCTGCGGATCTCGTTGTAAGCCATGTGGAGTTCCATCTACTAAGTGCCCATACAATTCCAGCCAAAAGTATAAGTTCCAAATCCAGCTAGATCCCAATAGATAGTAATTTGAGAATCACTATCACGATTTACAGACATCTTTGCTGCATCCACATCCATCATAGAAGCAGTTGCTATATAGGATGTCGCCGACGTGTAGGCTGTAGGAAATACTACCGTCACAGAACCAGTCGGACCAGACCCCGTAGCCGTTCCATATTGTATTATAGGCTGATTTACTTGGCTACCTCTTAAAGTTCTTGAAAAAGTATCAACAGCAGTGATAGAATTATTATTCATAAAGAGGTTTGCATTGGCTATGGTTATTGAACTTAGGATTATAGCACCAGTAGGCGCTTGAAGAACAACATCTCCCGTAGACGCGCCCGCTTTTAATAATAAGGTATCGTGTGCTGTTATGGTATGTGCCTCTTTAATATCAGATCCCGCTAAATCTATTCCACTTGTTCCAGCAGATAGTGTTATACCGTTGCCTACAATATCAAGTTGAGAAGCGTTAATATAAAGGTCGTTTGTTCCTTGAATTACTCCATTATTTGTAAAGTTTATTGTTGAAACGTTGTTGATATTATATTACTCATATCCAAAGTTTTATAGATATATACATCATTGTAACTCCATTCTAATGATTTGTCGTTAAAAGAGGTTCCACTTGTTCCTAAAGCACCACCATTATATCCAACCAAATAGGGACCATTAACGCCGACGTTATAAGTTCCACTATTTCCAAAGGCTAAGGCGTGATATTGGTCATTACGAAGTTGTATAGGATTATCGTTCATAACCAAATAACCATGATAAATATAGATATGATCCACATTGAACTGAACAAAACCGCCGTTGTCAAAATAGGTTTGATTTGGTGAAGCAATGCCAAGGTCGCCATTGCCTCGTAGTACGACTGAAGCAGATCCGTTTAATAAGCGGACTTGCCCATCTCCACCCGCTCCTTGGATGTCTAAGAAGGGATTTGTATAACCGCCAGGCGTGTATCGGTGTATATACACACCAGATCCAAAATCAATATTTTTTGCGTTATTTATAGGAGCATCTTGGAGGTTCAAGGAATACGCCGTTCCAATAGAAACAGGAAGATTAAAGTTTGCCCCGCCTGATGAAGTGGTAAAGTATATGTTTGGTCCAGCAAACTGAATTGCAGTTCCTGCGTTCGTGAGAGTGATATATTGCGACCCACCTCCGCCAGTGTTAATATCAATATTACCCCCCACAGCAGATATAAATATATTGCTACTTGCTTGAACATAAGCGTTTTTATAAGCGTTCATCCTTGTATCGCCGCCTGCAAACAGTACAAAGTCTGAACCGCCTGTTTGATTTATTGTTACTTGCTGTGTTGATAAACAGTTTATGTTAATATTCCCTTGCGCAGCTATATCTACAGTTCTTCTTGCGTTCATACGAGCATCTCCGTTATTAAAGAGTGTAATGTCTGAAGCGCCTGTTTGATATATTGATATTTGCTGTGTTGCTGGCGCAGTAATTGTTATATCGTTCCCCGCAGTTAAACTAATATTATGACTAGCCCCTGCGATAATGTCATAGTTGGCCATCAAATCAATATTGCTATTCGCATTCAGAGCAATATTACCAGGTCCTAAGAATGTAGGGATTCCAAGACTAGCATTAAAAGAGATATTATCTTGAGCTAAGCATGTGATTGTAGAAGCAACTATAGTTGAGAGTTGAATAGCAGGAAATACAGGAGGACCACCATTGCCTTCTCCAAGATGATCTGGATTCTGAAATCCGCTGAAGTGTCCTAAGTCATACGGTATCATTGTAACAGCAGCGATCGCATAAAAGTCTATCGTTCCTGCTGCGGGAACGGTTGCGGTTGTGCAATAAAAGTGGAAAGCCCAATTTCCATTTGTATCTTGGTATGTCTGCCAAACCTGTTCATTTACTGCCAGAGCGGCTTCTCCATAAGCATTAAATCCAGATTGAGACACTATACAATTGTATTGTGAAACAGGAAAAGTTCTTCCACCATAAGAAGCAGTAGCTGCCGCATCACCTTTGCCATAATTTCCCGCATTTACAAGAAACCCATTTACTCTTTGAGAAAAGACTTCAATGTTTTTTCCGTTGAAAAAGACGGTAGGTGAATTGGAAGCAGGATTTGTATTGATGAATAAAGTTGGTGTTGAAAAAGTTGTTAGGACATTATTATTATAGGTAATTGTTGAGACGCTCTGCAGTGTTTGCTGTCTTGATTGATAGGTTAGACCAGTAAAAGCAACATACGATGCGGAAGTAAAATCTGATCCATTCCAAAGTAATGAACTGTTGCCACTCACATTTCCTAAGAACCCTGCTGCAGATGTATAAAGAGCAAAAACTAAACCACCTTTTACATTGAAATTCGCAATCTGCTCATTGATATAATAGTTTCCATTACTTGAATTTCCTGCGATTGTTGATACGTTTACTGTTAGACCAGCACTATTTACTTTTAACGTCGCAAAATTCCAACTAGAAGACTGTAAAACTCCATTCAAATAAACTCTATTTCCTGCGTCAAACGTAATCGTTTGCGATCCAGATCCTGTGTATGTGAAAGCAGGATTTGCAGAGGTAATTACCATATCAGTTTCAGTTGTAATGAGTTGCTGAGGTGGAGGACTTGTATAACTTGCCACATTATAGACATTGCTATATGTGCCTAAAATCATAGGTGTAGATTGTTGCGTATTGATATTAATAGAAGAGGTTGTGATGTATCCTGCATATAGATTTGTGGTTGATAAGCTCTGAAATTGAAGATTGGTTCCTGTAATATTGGTTCCTGTAATATTTGTAGCAGTAAGACTTGTAGTGTTTAGAGTTGAGAAAAAGCCTTTCGTTGCGTTTATATTAGAGAACTGTACTGATCCTTGTAATTTTATTGATCCTGCAATTAGATTTAGATTATCAGTTGTATACAGAGATACATCCGTCAGACTTTGGGTAATCTGAAATACGTTATTATTTACAGTTTGATAGGTGGGAGGATTGATAACATAAGTCCAAGAAATAGGAGATCCTGCAGTTGATTTCGTAAAACGATATAGTCTATAATCAGTAAATCCTATGTCTACAATTACAGTTCCTCCAAGACTGTATTGCACCGAGATATCATAAGGAGTATTTCCAGGGATTGAAATTCTCTGTACATCAAACGTTCCTGTTCCTAAAAATCCTGATCCTGGATCGTTATCAATCTCAATGCTCATTGGAGCATTTGCATTGTTACCTTGTAAAATAGTAGAGGCCCATTGAGATACGTTATTCGATTCTATGTTATAGCCTGTACCAATGTTAAAGCTTGTCTCATCTCCTACTGTGGCATTATATGTATAAGACAAAATATTATTTTGGAATGAAGAGACTGTACTGAAAGCTGTACTTGTAATATTTATTATCTTAGTTATGTCAAACACAGATGAATTAGAAAGGACTAAGCTAGTAGAGATATTCATTTGTCCTATCAAATTGATTGTGCTTACGTTGATCAATCCTGTACTTATAAAGATGCTCTGAATTGAACTTGCGGTGACTGATCCTGTACTTACAGTAAAGCTACTCAGATAAGGAACAGGTTGATTTTGAAGATCAGCAAATTGAATTCCATTAATGGATTTTAAAAAAACCGAAGTTGTTGAGAGTGTAGGCGCTTGAAGAGCACCATTAAATTGATAAGGATAAAGATTGTTTCTTGTTGTATTAGATCCAAAGGCCATTGTGCTGACATTGAGAGCAAGGTTGCCCAGAACTGAGGTTGTTGTTCCAGAGTTTTGGTAGACGTTAGATGTATTCAGAACTGTCTCAAAAACATCTGTTATTAGATCTGTCTTAGATGAGGTTATAGTACTCGTTGCGGATCCTGCGATCGGTTGGTATTGATACGTGACAGTGTAGGTTGCGTTCTGATAATAACCAGATGGATACGTATAATCAATTTTAACGTAGTATCCTGGTTGTACAATAAAAGGAGTTGCAGCAAGGATTAGACCATCGCCTTGCTGGATGAATTGGACTAAGAATCCTGCGGATCCGATTCCGTAGAAATACAGAGTACCTGTTATGGGTGTTCCTGCATATCCTGGTTGAATGTAGACATTCTGTTGAAGCGGATTGGTGGATCCGAAATAAGGTCCTAGGCTTGGATAGACCCAGGTCGCATAGACAGAATTAAGATAAACAATGCCGCCAGGAGGTGAGGGGACGGCATTGGTCTCAAAGTTAAAGAAACCAGATTGCTGAAGAGATAGAGACGAAATATAAGAGGACAAGCCTCTGGTAGGATAAACAACTGAGTATGAATTACCTACTATGTTAGGAAGTGATAGACGTTCAAGGCCCGTCAGATTATTGGTTTGAATTGTATTCGTGGTTATTTGAGATGCGGTTAGAGTGCTTGTTGTTAAGATATCAAACTCTCCTGTAGTTGTAGAGACGAATGTATCAATTATATTTTTTACTATTAAGGTCGAGGCATTGAGAGTTGAGACGGTAGCAATGTTAAAGAACGCATTCGATCCTTGGATGTTTATAGTGCTGATATCTTGAGCGGTCAAAGAGCCAGTGCTAACCGTGAATGAGCTTAGATAAAGAGGAGCAGCTGGGGTTGCAGTGTACGCAATTCCATTGATAGAGCTGACTTGTAAAGAGCCAGTACTTATTGAGATTGAACTAAAATAGGGTGCAACCGTTTGGGTTAGTGAAGGAGATCCATTGAATAAGATTTGTCCATACAATAAATTAAGAGTACCAAGACCTGCATCTATACTATTTGTCTTAACGTACGTTATGTTGCCAGTTGTTATGGTTGCATTAGTACCATTCAGATTTGTAAAATTAGCCGTCGCTCCTCCTATGGTATCTACGATGTTGCCTCCTGTTAGTGTTGTTCCTCCTGTTATGGTTAGAGTATTTGTACCAGAAATAGCTCCTGAAGATGTTATGCCGTTTGCTGAAACCGCGCCTGTATAAGTGCCTGTACCTGCAGTTAAAGCGCCAGATCCTAGAGCTAAGCTCGTACCAGTTATAGCTCCTGCAGTAGTTATTGTTGCTACGTTAGCACCGCCAGTACCGGTCACCCGAAACAGACCAGTGACTCGTGTTGTATCTATAATCGTTGGTCCAGCAGTTAAGGTTCCACTGGTATTCAAGGAGGTGTTGAAATTACCAATCGCTGCAGTTAATGTGTAGATACCATCTATTGAGTTTCCAGTAGGCTGATTGGTGAATATTATTGAATCATTGATGGAACTGATAAGAGCACGTCCAGTTGAAATCATCAATGTAGATACGCTGTTAAAGACTACATCTCCTGAATTGACATAGACTGAAATAGGCTGCCCATTGATGCTTGAGAGTTGTACAGATCCTGTACTGAGAGTTAGAGATGACAGATAAGGAATCTTAGTAGGCACTCCAGGATTTAGAACATTGTAGACGGCGACTCCGTTAAGACTTGAGATATTCAGACCAATGGACGATAAGCTTGTTGCTTGGACGCTAGCTGCTCCGAGTGCTCCTGTTGTTAAAGATCCAGATGTTAGGCCACCTACTACAGTTGCCGCTGCTCCTACATACAGATTTGTAGCATTAAGTAAATTATTCACGTTGGCATTCGATGTTTCGAGATTGATGGTTGAGATCTTACTGGTTGACAGATATGCGAAGCCAAAAAGCGTATCTGCTTGAAGTGATGAAACCTTAAGATTATAGTCAGGTTCTAAGACGGCGTGCCACTGGCCAAAGCTTTGCAAATAATTGGTTGTGGATAACGTCTGAGTAGAAATTACAGCTATGCTCAAAGGATCTGAGACTGAACGCACAACTTTAGAGCCAGCAGGAATGATGGAGGAGATGAAGAGTTCACGACCCAGCTTCAGATTTGGATTGATCTGATCAGTTGTTCTGAAGACAGTTGTTACCGCAGTGCCTAACGTAGAGAATTGCAATTGCGTTGTTCCATTGATAGTCTCATAGACATTAGTTGTTTGTCCTGGAACTGATCCGCCTGTTATACCATTATACTGACGACTCTGAGTCAGACCTTGAATACCAGTCGCTAGCGTAACAACACCATTTGTTAAATCAACTACAGAGTCAACTGCTGCGGTTCCCCAATACACCTGCTGTAAGATTGCTCCTGAATCAGCGAGAGCACCACTGGCTGCTTTCTGGGCTACATCTACAAGTGAACCGATAGCACCTGCAACAGAATTTATAGTGTCGGTTACGCTGGTTGTTTTTTCTACTTGTCCTGCTTTTACTGTATTATTTACAATTGTAACGCCGCCTACAACGACTGTTGAGCCAAAGAGTTTGATGTCTGTTCCGTTGATAGAGCTTACTTGTAGATCGAGAGTAGACAATAGTTTAGAATTAACCAAATTATGGCCGGACAAGTCCACATTTGCAATTGCTCTGTAATTTGCCCAGAGGGCAGTGGTTCCTCCAGCAACAATTGCATTGATCTCGGTCTGAAGAACGTTAGACGATGTTATGACCGCTGCTCCTGTACTTAATATTTCAGCGTCAAAAACGCCAATGGTAGCGCTGTTTGTGCTTTGATATTGTCTTGTTGTTATAACTTGAGGTGAACCGCTCCAAGCGGCACCTGAAGTTAATGCTATAGATCCATTCCAGCTCATTCTTACTATTAATATATCTTATTATCTTGCGCTGACCTCTGTTTCCGTACCGTACCAGAAAGCGAGTTCAAGATTTACTTGAGCATTGTCTGGTAAGAGCAGAGGCTGATTAGCGTCATCATACATTCTAACCTCAATTTCATAGATATTATCAGGCACTTTTGTTAACCAAGTGAGCGTTGCGGAGACATAAGATGCGACGGCTAGAGGTGCTGCGTTGTTGCTCATAACAGTTAATAGATCGTGCTGCCTTCCAGAGCCAAGTGATGATCCTGCAACAATATTGCTGTACAGATAGATACACTGTGTGTAGACCAAGTTAGGAAACGAGTCAGGGTTAATTCCAGCGTTCTGAGCGAATGTAGAATTGGTCAAGTTGGCATAGCGAGTATTGCCGTTGACATCGTTGCGTTGATCTATAGAATATCCGCTCTGGGCATATCCTACACGAAGATTGAGAGTGTACTGACTGGCAAAAGGTTGATTTATAAGAAAGGTTATAAGATTCATTTGTACTGCTCCTTGCGCTCCAGCGCCAGAATTGGCAGCATTAACAACTGTGTCCGAGTAGCCCGCAATCGCATAATACTTTGACGCAGTCAGACCAGTCATAGTGATCTGAAGAGTTTGCGTGTTGTAAGCAAAGGAAACGTCTTGAGCAGAAGCGCCGGCCCAATACGGATTGTACGTTATGCTGTCGCCACCAGGGGAAGCCGCTGCGTTAAGTAAAGTGACAAGATCCGCAGGTCCTGTGACAGGTCTGTTCTTAGTGTATGCTGTACCAAGACCAGCGGCAGGAACCGCCCAAGACGGATAGAGACGTACACACTTGAGGTAGGTGTCTGAAGGTGTAGTCGTTGCAGTAGGTAATTGCCAATACCAGAACATCAATTGATAGTCCGGAATGTTCACTAGCGCGTTAGGTACAGTAGCACGTAACATCTGGCAGCGCTTAGCTCCAAGGATCGGCGTATCAAAGGTACATCTGAAAGAGTTAAACCCAGTAGTTTGCGGGTTTTGGTTATCGTCGGAGGAGTTAAGAAAAACCCTCTCAGGCTGGTTGACGCGCGATCTGATAGACATCTACTAGTAGTAAGTAAATCCTAATTCTAAATTGGCAATGGCTGAACGAGGAAGTAAGAAATTATTGAGACGTTCATCTTTAAAGAAGACTGTAATCTCTTGTAGTTGAGACGGAATCTTGAGTAAATCATTACTCATTACTTTATCATAATAGCCAACTGAATTGTTTGAAGCATTGAGAGGGACAACTCCAAGTAGACCACCATTACCTTGAGAATCTTGAGATGATCCTTGTACAAAATCTACATACACATACACACACGCACTATTGACTAAACACGCATAAGATTGAGCTATGGCAGATCTTGTCGAAACAACAATAGGAGATCCACTTTGAGATGGTCTCCAAAGATTTTGGAATGTTGTTGTATCTAAAATATTATTTATTATGTAATCAAATCCAAGACGACTGTTAAGTGTGCCAATAAGTTATTCCAGCAACTGCAAACCCTGCGCCCTGAACTCCTTGATATCTGCCAAGATATTGTCCTAAGTTATATCTTAGTACGTTTTGATATAATCCTGCAGTGGCCGCGATCATAAGACCTGTTGCTGTTAATGTATCCGCAGTAAGTCCACCCATAGGCAAGTAAGTATAAGCCGTATTATTACCAGTCATTACAATCTTATTCATACGATTATCATAAGAGAATGTAATATCACCAGAACTCCAATTAAGAGTTCCTAGAAGCCCTTGTGTTGAAAGAGGTTCATTGGTTGTTGCAATATTGAGTTCAGTTACCAGATCTTCATAGGAAGTGAATGTTCTATTGTAAGCATATTCAGTTCCTACAAGCTCAGGAGGAATCCAAGAGTTTTGTAATCTAACGAAATAAAGATTGGTGGAACTGAGACTAGCATAACTTGTAGGAACAGATGCGTTTGCGTATCTGTAATACCAGAAGATACATTCTTGATCTGAGATTGTGGGTAATGGTGTAGGAAAGGAAGCACGAATAAGCTCTACCGATTTTACATTCAAGAGAGGTTTTACAAATCTTACTTTGAAACTATTGTACTGAAAAGGATTAGGGCCTGTATCATTTCCATCATTTGAATTCAAAGAGATTTTATCTGGTTGATAGAGGACTGATCTAAGATTCTTTTCAACGAAAGCATCTTCAGATGGGAATTGATCTATTACTTCTTGGACGACAGGGTTGACAGGGCCTTCCTCGCCTTTAATAAGTTTATCAAAGACCACATCTAATCTATTCCAAAACGTCGGAAGGTCTTTTGTTGGCTCGGAAGGCTTTTCATCTTCTTTATCTTGTATCTGATTCGCCAGTGTGTTTGTTTCATTATTAGCCTGTGGCTCGAACGTTTGCTGCTGCTGCTCTTGCTCTGGCTCCATCTATAAGGAGGTTAAATATTCGTCTCGGGCTTTTATTGCTTCTTCAAGTGTTAGATAATATTCAGTACCCAGGAAAATCCCGAAGTTCTATCATACTATGATATAATTTCGCAATCTGTTTTTAAATATTCAATTTTTACTACGACTCCCTCCTCAAACACCCTCGATTCTTAATGCTCCATTTTTTAACACTAAGTAGCGGCTGCGCTCCAAGTGGATGTTGAACTGTACACCGTTGGTCCAGTACGTGCCGTTCGGCGCGATGCGCATAAGAGAGACGATCTGCGAGCCGGCCTGGCCGAGCACTGAGATACCGTCAGCATCCAGCGACTCGCCGCCCTTGTAGTTGTCAAAGCCATAGGCGACGACGCAAGAGTCACCCCAGTACTGCTGCTTGCCGTTCGTGGCGCCGCTGCCTGAGGCTGCAGTGATGTTGAATGCAACCGGCGCAGGTCCTGTTGACTTGCTGAAGGTATTGAGATCGATACATCCGTTGCGGTGGTGGATCGGCTCGCCTCCGTTGAACGCTGACTGGGTCATCCAGAAGATAGAGCCAGTGTTGACTGCTTCTTGTGAAGGAAAATACAAACTTCCTACGCGGAACTGGACTCCTGTGAGCGAGTTGTTAGCGAACGCTGAGCAGAGAGGGTAGTTGATCGTGGCCTCCGTGATCGGGCTCTGTGTGAGGAGAACGCGGCGCAAGTTGTTCGTCGCAAGAGACGTGACAATGTTAGCCTGGCCAGACGCCGTGATGCCCTGAGACTGTGCAGAGATGACGGCGTTGAACGGCACGACAAGTCCTTGCTCGCCCTCAAGCTGCGTGACCTTATTTAACATTTCTTGATATAGGTAATGAGGCTGAATTAGATCAACTTCTAAGAAGATATTTGTCAGAGCATAAGTGCCGTCCGTGTTACCTGAGCGCTGAATGAGCGCCTCAGCGTTAGACGCGCAGAGCAGTTGGATAACAAGCTCACCGCACTGGCTCAGAGGCAGGTACTGCTTGGTGGCGAAGAAGCGGCTGACGAGTCCGAGCGGCCAGGCGAACTGCTGGCCAGCCTTGGAGCGTACAGACGCCGCGACGAGAGCGCCGGATACGTCGCCGACGGCATAGGACGTGGGCGGGTAAGTCGTGCCGGCGACGGCCATCTGCGGGTTCTGGGCCCAGAAGTTGGCAAAAGAGCCCGCACCGTTGTACCACGCACGGTCCGCGCCGGCATACACCATCGCGTTAGAGTAGCGGTTGGCAAGATCCGTGTCGTCGATGTTGGTGCCGTTGAGAGCGACCGTCGCACGACGAACCCAGGACATACCGTCGTCAAAAGCTGTGTCGCCTGTACCCGCGTTTACTGTCGCAGTGCACGAGAGAACAGCGGAGTTCAGATCGAGGAGAGATGAGGAGTCAGCGAGTACGAACTGGACGATGCTGTTAGCGCTCGCAGACGTACCAGTCTGGGGCTGTAGACGAATACGCCGACGACCCGTGAGCAGAGATGAACGTGAGACGCCCTTGACCATCGCTGAGTCAGGGACGACCTCCTCAACGGGCATACCCATAAAGTTGTTGTTGAGTCCTCCACTAGCCGGCATTGTTTATAATAAGACGAAACAAAAGAAATTAGATTATTCTTTTTCAGACTCTGCTTCTAATTTTTCAATCCGGGCTTTACTTTTATCTTCATCTTTGACCTTGGGCGCACGTTTTCCTTTGCCGATGTGCTTAAATACCTCAGTCATAGGCATTTGACTGGCCTCCATCACTGCTCGGAATCCTTTTGCGCCTTCAGCAGTGAATGGGCTTGTACGGGGATCATTGAGCATTGTCTCCAGACCGATCTTAGTTGCGCTCTTCTGTTTGGGCATTCTAGTAGTGCATATCTTTTTTCATAAGCTTAGCGATCTTAGCCGGACTTAAAATAACACGATCTGCTTTGGCCTTCATAGACTTAGGAGCCTTGGCGCGTTGAAGTTTAGGAAGTTTTCCAATTGGTGATTCTTTCTTATACACAGGAGATCTGTGAACGAGTGATTGCACTTCAAGACGATTCATTATACTTACTCTTTGGATTTTGGGCGCATTACTTTTGTAAACCTTTCAGTAATTCTTTCGTCAAGAGGCCGTCTGTAATCAATGACAATGAAGTTGTGAGGTGCTGCCATTTTTGCTTCGTACTGTTCAGTCAGATCTGCAGGCTCAAAGTCATTACAGTGATCTTCAGCAATCTTGAGCCATTCAGGTCTAGACATATTATAGACAACCCAGGTGGTGACGTTGTTGCGTACAGTGGGTGTGGCAAAGCCAGATGATTTGAAAATCTGAGATAGAAAGAAGATAGTACAATTCAATTCGTGTCTGCTGGTTAAAATTAAACTGACTAAAGGCGACTGGCCGCCAGCTTTCTTGATCAGATCTGCTGAGGCTAAGTCATCAAAGATCATACAAGCATTGAGAGGTGCCTTGTTCCTTTCCAGACGTTCAAGTTGATGCTTTCGTAAGTCTTCGATGTAGTTATCAAGGGCTTCGTTGGAAAAGTCGTGTAAGATGACTTTGTTTTCGCACGGTATCTTTTCAAAAGCCCAATCTGATTCTTGATTGCCGCAGAAGATAGCCATCTCATCAAAGATTGATTTGCCATTGACTACGTAACCCTCCTTTTTTGTTAGAAGCGAATAGAGACAGCTACTCTTGCCCGTTCCTACACGGCCAAGGATACAGCAGGTGGTGGGCAACTTAGGAAGAGCTTTATTTAATTTCTTCATCCTTTTGTCTTGGGGTTTATTCTCGGACGGTATAGGGGTTACGTTTAACTCCATCTAGAGTAGATGGATAGATTCTATGTTTGGACAGTACTGGTTGATAAAAGCGTCGGAATAGCCCGGGCAGTGAAGATATTCAAAGATATGACAGGCTCAAAGAATAAAGGATACTATGAGACTGACACGCATTACAGATTTAAGAATATTAACAAGACCGAGTTCGATCCAACGACGTTCAAGCTAAAGAAAATTGATGATGTAATCTCAGTCGTCTATGGACGTCTTAAGAGTTGATTTTATTTCTAAACTAGAGTATATAATGGAAACCCCGGTTGAGATACCAGAAGGCGTGACATTAGAACAACTAGTTCAGATTTATAATAAGCAGAAGGAGCATCTAGCTAAGCGTAGAGAATGGTTCAAGACGGAAGAGGGTCGAGAGTACAACCGACAAAAGGCCGCAGTATACTATGACCGCAACAAAGAGAAAGTCCTTGCAAAGGCAAAGACTAGATACGAAGGTGATAAGGAGCGTCATAATGCGGTCTCGTTGGCAAGTTATTACAAGAAGAAGGAAGAGAAGGCATTGGCAGAGAAGCGCAGGATTGAAGAGGCTGTAGAGTCTCTTCTGAAATCTGGTGGCGGTGATCTGGAGTTCTCCCCTCAACCGTCTGATTAGAGTTTGGGCCGTCTATAGCCTTTTAGTGGATGAGGTAATCCGTTCTTTTTAGTTAAGATCAGATCGCCACGCTTGAAGCAGAACTTACCATCTAGATCTGTAAAAGATGGTGGTGGAATGCCCTCTGGAGTATCAGCTACTTGATAGAAGACTAGACTATACCGATCACCGACCCAAGGTTCTACGGAGTGTAGGAAGTTGCCGAAGTCTGCAATCAGTGGTTTCATATAAACATCGTGAGATCCAGTTAGATCGCCGTGATGGAATTTCAGCTGGCCTCCAGTGTAGTCTCCAAAGGCTACAAGATATGAAAGCCCTACATTATGTCTGTCTTTGTGTGGACCTACTGAATAGTTTTGATTGACTGTGATTGCATTCCAGGAGATATCTGTAACGTGGCGTTCGCCGAAATCTAAGAGCATCTTATAGAGTTCGGGCCTTAGCCAACATTGTCTGGAGTAGTCTATGGGTCGGCATCTGCGATTGACTAGACCAAAAGCTTGAGATCTACCAAGACCAGCAGTCTTACGGTAATAGTTCGTTTCGAGAGGTCTGCGCTCTAATTCAAATTCAATATCTGAAAATTCAGATGCAGGAATCATCTACTCCTGGTTAGAGATTAATTCATCTTTCGGTTCTTCTATCTTTACTTTCTTAGCTCGACGCTTCCTTGGAGCCTTAGGTTTAGATTCAGATTTAGATTCATCAGATTTGGTACCACAGTCTGCAGCAGCCTTAGTCTGGAGTGGAGTGATAGGATTGTATCTTAAATCTTTCGTGTGGATTTCAGTAAAGACTTGGCCTGTCTCATTTAGAGTTTTAGTTAAGACTTCAATCCAATCTTGGAGTGCGTCGAGCCGTATAATTGTTTTTGCTTTGAAAGATTGAAAATCTTCAGTTCCGTCCATTCTACTCTAAAAAAGATAAAAAAGGGGGAGATTGAGACTCTTAAGATCTAATTGGTCAGATGGGGTCTGATGGAGTCAGATGGGGTC
>JGI24890J29729_1000765_pt1 | contig 17606 bp, 19 predicted proteins | sample FreactcultureFD7_FD_29729 | JGI IMG/M metagenome (IMG submission 29729)
CGAGTTCAATAGTGCCTAGTGGCACCATTGCCCTCACGCTCGAGATTTTCTTCAAAAACCTCTTCACTGAAAGGGTGTAAAAGGGGGTCTCACGGGAAGGGTAGGTTTAGGGGTTCCACGGCACCGCCTTCTTATTATTCGCAAGAGTATGGAAGATGGTGGCAAGAAACGGGAAAGAGGAAAAACGGGGGAGGAAGAGAAGAAACTCCACGCCCACGGTAATGGTGAGAAATGAGAAACACGCCAAAACGACCTTCACCAAACTCTCACTGAGCCACAAATTGGAGGGTGTTCTCGCGCTTCAACATGCAGCGGGGCGGGGGAAGCGGGCACCTTGGTCCTTGGCGGTGGTGGCAAAAAGTGTGTGCGATTGTGCGGTGCAGAACGACACAGTGGGCAGGGGACGAAAATTCAGCAAAAATCGCAAATAAATTTTTATATTGATTCGTATAAAAATTTGTTTAACCAGAGACGGATAGAACGCCACCCTTCATGCTGAGGTGTCTTGTGTACGCAATGAAGACGTTGAGTACCATGGTGCCATTGACTGTCGAGGGCGAGTTGGCATTGGTGTTCTCTTTGAGGTAGATTTGGATAGCAGACCCGAGAGCGCCAGTGTCTAAACCGTCTTTATCAACGAGCGATGATAGCACCTTATCGAAGTTGAAGCCAAAGGTGAAGGCTGTGAGCTGAGAATCGAGTGAGTTAGCTGTGACTGCAGCCCCTGAGGTGGGTAAGATGCGACCAGAGTAAACTGGACCATTTTGAATACCACCTGAAACTACGTTGTTTATATCACCTGTTCTCATGACTGCATAAGTGAGAGCGTTATTGGCTGTATCACCGAAAACAGGATTATATATCGACCCCACTGATAGTCTCACGCCTCCATTTCCGTTGTTGATGAAGTTCAATGGGTTAAGCCAGTTGAGGTTATTGTTGTATGTAGGATTAGTCTTTGAGCATAAGACACCACGTACGAACGGTGAGGCTTTGTTAAAGGACAAAGAGAGTTCTTGTGCAGTTGAAGTGGATGAGGTGTAATTGAGACCAAAGGATTGAGTGGTGTCGTAGGCGATATTGAGACCAGCCTCGTCATTGTACGCAATTTGCTTGATGAGTTGGCAGTATTGAGAGTTCATTTCCACCATGTCAGTAACGATTCTGACGTTTGAGAGTTGGTAATAGAGATTGGGTAAGACTGCAGTATTTGCACTGGCGGTGTTTGAATAATGGCTGTTCGCAAGGGTGTCAAAGTATAAGTTGATTTCAAGTGTGTTCATCATTGGTAATGGCATGAGCTTTTGTACCGAGAAGAGACCAGAGATGAAGGAGAGTGGAATGGTAAAGCTTCTTGATGCACTGGCAGGACCATTGGCAGCTGTGGATGGCTTGGAGTTGTAGTCTGATAAAAGGGCGTTTGTAAAGCGTGTGGCGACATCCGCTTGGACACAGTTTGCACCGCCATATACCCCATTGTTATGCACCCATGAGCCACAGAGAACGTTCATGTTGTTTTCGTAGAAGTCTTTGTTCATGTTGGTTACCATCTTGCTATTGAAGTTAGTGTTGAGCTGGAGGATGTCTTCTAACAAGATGCCACCAAGCTTGATTTGGCAACGTGCAAATAATGAGACACCGTTATCGACAGGTAAGGCTTGAACTGTTGAGCCTACTGCTGCACCCGCACTGCTGTTGGTGAGGGTGTAATCGAAATTTAAAGACGCTGTAGGTAAATCTAAGAATCTTGAAGCGTCTGAGATGAGCCACGAGATTTGGTTGGATTGACCTGAGTTAGAGCCTACTGTGTAGGACGAGCCTGATGTAGGTGGGAAGCTGGTTGTAGTGCGGTCGATAATTACCGATTGACGAGTTGGGTTGTGGTACTTGACGTATTCAGGTACAATCTGCTTCTCTGTTAATGGCAAGTAGGGCTGGAGGAGGGAGTTGATTGACATGAGTTATATACTTCTACGCAAGATAAATATTTTCAGTCGTAGATATTTACTACCCATTCAAGAGTTTGTCGCCTCCTCTTATGACCTTCTCTGCCCCCTTCACTGCCGTCCCAATACTAATTGGCGTATACGGTATCTTGATGTTCCCCAATGCTTCAGCGCCAGTCTTGACCAAGTTGCCAATAACAGGTATGTGAGTTACTTTATCGTAAGCGTTACGTACGAAATCTGCTACCTTTCTCGCACCACCAAACACATGACTTGCACCGGTTTTGACCACTCCAGCAGCATGTCGTATGCCGTTCCACACCTTCCCTGCGCCTTCTTTAATCTTAGAGCCTAGGTTGCGAAAGAAATCGAAGAAGCCCATGTATGTATATTATAAAGGTAGATTTTATTCCGAGAGCTGGATTACTTCGTTTATGGTGTCCCTAAAGCGTTCCCTCAGCCCCGCCTTGTAGTCTATGAACAAATACCCCCTCTTCTGCTCCATCACTTTGTGGTACATGCTCACGAACTCCTCTTCAGAAAGCAGACCAGAATGCTCCTTTGCGACCTCTTCTATCTCCTTTTTGTTCACCTTCAAAACCACAAGGGCAGACAAATTCAAGCTCCTCGTCGTCTTGTTGAGCTGGTGGTACATTTGACTGCATATGACGATGCTCACGTTAGCGTGGCGATAGGTCTGGAAAATGTGGTCGATGACTGAGATGCGGTGATGCGATACAATCCCTTGCGTTATCATGTCATCAAAGACGAACAAGTAGTTGTGAATCCTCTTACGCTTATCACGTAGCAACTGCTGCTGGTCCTGTATCTGGTTGTAGTAGCCTCGAAGAAACTCCTCGTCGAATTCGTTGATGACCTCGCAGTTTGGTATCTTCTCCCAAGTGCTATTGGAATCAATGGTGCTTTGCCAAACGACTATCTTGTCAAAGTACCCCTTGAACCAGCCCGTCTTCGGGTTTATCATCGACCACAACATTGAACTCTTACCAGCACCCACAGCCCCCAAGATAATCCACGCCATCGGCATGGGCTTGGGTATACAAGCAGGTAGTCTCTTATCTTTAGACGTTTCCTTCCTGACTTCAGACGGTATACTCTCTAACTTAAGCATATAATTAAGTGAGAAAATTTCTTTAAGGGTAGGCTGTGAATATAACTGCCCCATTCGCACCGTTGCCACCGTTTCCTGCCTCGCTGACTCCTAAAAATGTATTGACTCCACCACCACCACCACCGCTTCCGTATCCAATTCCGTTACCACCATTTATATTAACTGGAGAGTTAAACGGAGAACCGCCAAGACCTCCACCACTGCCACCACCACCTCCACCTCCACAAGCTGTACCATTAGCTCCTTCTCCACCTGCACCACCACTGAAGCCACCTCCTGCACCACCATGACCCCAAAATCCTGCACTTTGAACATAGCTGTTATTACCTGCCATTGTATAACCAGCACCTCCGACTGCTTGGGTAACACTACCACCACCTGCACCTCCACCAAATGACCCACTTCCGCCATTACCACCAACACCTGTCGTTGAAGTTCCGTCTGAACCTGCAAACCCACCATTGGCTGTTATAGTTAAATTACCTGTTGGGGCTGTGGTTCCAGATACTACAGGAGTAATAGATGAGGCTCCACCAGCAGTTGCATTAGTACTACCAGCTATAGCTCCTACTCCACCTGCACCAACTTCAACATTGATGACACTACCAGCAACCAACCACAAAGAAGTTAGAACCAAATCATTAACGTGTGGAGATATTGCCCCTCCACTGCTTGAATATACGATGTTGCCACTGCCGCCACCGCCACCAGCACCTCCTGACGATGTCCCCAAGACACCAGCTGAACCGCCACCGCCACCTCCGCCTATCATGAAAACGTCAACACGAACATTTTGTCCTGTTGCTCCTTGAACAGTATAAATTTGAGTGGAACCTGCTGTGTTGAAAATTGTTACCACACCACTCGCTCCAAAACCCGTAGGACCAATTGAACCTGTTGGACCAGTGAAGCCAGTAAAACCATTGTTTGCTCCTGTTGGACCTATCGCACCTGTTGGTCCTGTTGTGCCTGTACCCGTTAGACCTATGGAGCCAGTAGGACCAAGTGAACCTGTTGGACCTGTTTTTCCTGATGGACCAGTTGAACCAGTTGAACCTGTTGGACCAACTGGACCACTGTTTGGACCCGTGGGACCTGTTACGCCCGTTGCACCGCCACCTTGTGCGTTGATGATAGGGTACGCTGGTGTACCTGTTATAGTGACGTTTGTACCTGCAACTAAACCTTCTATGGAGTCAGAAATTGATAATACGTTAGACATATTATAGACTTAGAAAAAAGTTAATAAGCGATGGAATGTTGTTGTTTGCGAGGCTTTGGCTTCAACTCCTCTTCGTATTTGAATGACAACTCTAATAAAACTTTTGCGGACGGTAGGAGCTGGAGGTTGTTGAAGTTGTCATCGTAGAGGGTTACGCTGACGTTGTAGATGGCGTTTGGTAGTTCAGACCCGACAAAAAGCAGGTAGTCATTGTTAAAATACTGAATGACTGAGCCATATGTCCCATTTGCCACAGGAAGCTGGAAGAGAATACTGCTAATGGCTTGGCTTGGCGTGTTTGTAGTGAAACTGTCACCGCCAACTAAATCTACGCCAACGTATATAGAGGAAGTGCGAAGCATAAGAGCAGGACCACTTGCTTTAAATACGGTGAGAGTAGGGGCTGTTGCGAGAGGGACACCACTAGCGTTGTAGAACCCCAAGCGGTCTGCACAGTTATTGAAGTACGTCGTATCCCAGTTGTATTCTTTTTGAGCGATGCCAATAACGTTGATGCCAGTGGGGCAAGTGATTGTAATGATGCCGTCATTTGCGGTTGCATCTGTTGTCACCGTGATGTTTAGTCCAACTGGGAAACTTGCTTGAAAATCTGCAATAAACTGCGTTAACGATGTATATACTTTTTGGAGGTCGAGAGTAACAGATTGCACCACTGCAGAACCAGCTTGGTAGTAGAAGACCGACTCGGATGCATCAAAGGTGTAGCAGAGAAAGGGAATGGTCGCACTGTTGATGGACATGGTTTGAGCGCCAATAATCGCTTGAGGAAGTGTGACTGTGAATTCAGAAGCGCTATCGCTTGGACCTCTGTAGTAGCCGTTTAAGTAAACTCTTGCCGGTTGAGAACTCATCTATATAAGTAGATTATATTTTTTATTTAGGAGAGAACCTCTCAGGCGGTTTAGTCGTTCTTCCTGACTTGCGTGGTGCAGGAAGTCCTAATGCAGCAGCAACCACTTCACCACCGAATGCAGACACGGGTTTCAAAACAGCAGAGCCACCTTGTGCTAGTCCTAACGCAACGCCACGTGGAACTGTGACCTGTGATAACGCCTGTTGTACTGCACCAGCTTGAGCTGCACTAGACGATGGCTGTAAGACTCTGTCAAAGATATCTGAGGCTAGTTCATCAGCATTGCGAATTGGAGCTAAGCCACCACTTGATTGTGATTGAGCAAAAAGTGCTTGGTGAGCAGTTGGTAAACTTCTATTGACATCAGGAAATGGGGGTAAGCGAAGTTCAGGTGTCGCATCAGTTGGAGCAGAGGGAAAGCCACCTAAGAGAGTGTTAAGATTCAAGCCTTCTCCCATGAGACCACTCTCGTTTTCTCTTGCAGCATGTTCCGCAATGTCTTGAGGGGTGAGGTTCATTTCTGTGACAGGGGGATTTTCAAGCGTTCCGCCAACTGACCTGTCAACCAGTTTTTCTTCCACTTTCTTTTCAACCTCAGCGTCAGGGACATTATGCCCTGCACGTTTCAAATCAGCTTTCGCCTTTTGCATATATGCTTCACGAGCTTCTTGACGACGTTTGAGGTTCTCGTTCTCAAAGTACTGGTTCATATTCTCGTGTTCTCGCTCATGATAATTGAGAGCAAGGCTCTTCTGAACTCTGATACGGTCTTCTTGCTCTTGAGCTAACATCAACGCCACTGGTTCGGCTTTCGCACGTAAATCATCAACGGTCATCGCAAAGCCACCTTCATCGAGTCTTGGTGCTGGGTGTAATGCTACGCTGAGAGTGTTTGACACGAGTTGAGGCACGTGTGCTTTTTTGGGGAGTTGCTTGTTGGGGAAGAGGTAGTCGTTGTAGGAGAGCGGGACGACAATGCTTGACATATACTTTTATATTAGATAATTATCTGCCGAAGATTGAATTGAAGAGTTCCGAGTTGATATCCCTTTGAGGTTGTTGAGGTGGTGCCTCTGTGTAAGTGACTTCTGCTTCTTTGCGTGGTGGTGGTCGTGGCGCTGTCTTTTTTGGTGGAGGGCGACGAGCATGTTGCACTGGCTTAGCTTTGGCTTTGTATACTGGCTCTTCACTAGACTCCGTCTCGCTGACTTCGATTACTTGAGGTGCTTTGTGCTTCTTCTTGATAATAATGACTGGGGCGTGAGGCTCTTCTGTCTCCGTTGGTTCTGGTGGTGCGGGTTTGGGCATCTTCTCCATTAGGTCTTTGAGTTTGGCTTCGAGTTGGCGGTCAATTACGTCTTTCAATGCGGTTTCGTGAAGGTTGAGCCTATTCTCGTCACGGGTTTTCACGAGGGCTACACGTGCCTTCTTGAGGGCTTGTATCTTCTTGTCGCTTAAAGGCTTCTTCGCAGGGGCTGGGGTTTCCATAATAGTACAATAGATAATATTATTGAAGCCTATACAGCGAAGCCTATACAGCTTGGAATATCTCGATGGCGAGGTTGTGGCGGTCGTAGTCGAAGAGATAGCCTAGTGGTGAGACGTAATAGAAGAAAGCAACTGTGCCACTGACAACGTCATAGAGGTTCTTGCTCTTCTTGTTGCGGATTTCGTCGATGTCGATTGAGGTCATGTAGTAGCATTAGAAATTTTTTTGTCGACTTTCTTGCGGTCAATCTTGTCCCAGACCGTCTTGTCCTTCTTCCTATCAGCTTTCGCTAGGAGGTAGTTCTTGTAATTCTCGAGACGCTTGGCTTCGTTCTTCTCCTTGACTTGTAGGTTCATGAAGTTTATTTTGGCGACCTCGTCTTCCATATCCTGATTCGTGAGGGCGAGTTTCTGGAGATAGGCGACTGGCACTGGGAGTTTGTCGAATTCTGGAGAATCCTTTAAGCTCTCGAAAAAGGCTATCATCTCCTCTTTGCTATACTCTTTTACAGGCTCTTCGAGCTTCTTCTTGTGGGCTTCGATTTGTGCTAGAAGATAGATGCGGAGAGGCTCATCGTTCCAGTCGATGGTGAGGAGTGTCTCTTTCAACTTGTCAATCATCGCTTGGGTGTTTTTGAGTGACGCTTCTTCGTAGGTAATTTCTTTGATTGGCTCGTCTTTGGGTATGTACTGCTCGATTAGGTCGAGGAACTCCTTGTCACAGGGCATTTAGATACTCTTGGTTTAGATAATATTTTCAATCATTGAAGTGTTGTCTGAGGGTATCGACCACTCCACCTAGGTCTGTTGCCGTCTGGGCAATAGGCTCCACGTAAGATGGTAGGTCTTTAAGGAGTTTCTCGACAGACTGGTTGATAAAGCGTTCGGCTGCAGGGGTGAGTAACCCATTGGCTTGGAGTATCTCGATGGTGAAGCGTTGGCAGTTGTTGTTGAAAGCGTTGTAGCGGAAGAAGCTGGGTCCAGCGTGTTTGACCGCCTTGTCTATCAGGTCTCTGAGCTTTATGGGCTTATACATGGTCACGGGGAAAAACTCGTCTTCTTTCTTAGGTCGAACTGCACCTATCTTCATCGTCTGTTCTCTCTCGAGTTGTATGGAATCGTTCAATCTTAAGCCGACATGGAAGAACTTGTCGAAGCCGTATTTCTTCTGGAGTTCTGACCACTTGCCAAACGTAGCGTAGTCGGCAAACTGGTTGATGAAGCTGTTGATGGGGTGCCTAAATACTTTGATGGAGGTTATCTCAGTATCGCCATGCTTCTCGAGGTAAGCTTTAACCGCTGGTGGATAGTCACTAAGGAGCGTTGCACCAATGGCGGGAATGGCAGATAGCTTACGAAGGAAAGGGGAGACGTGCTGACGGTAGAAGTTCCCTGCTCGAGTAGCTATATTATGTAGGAATTTAAACATAATATAGGGTAAGAAAAAAGTCTAGAGGTTAGCTTCGCCATTCGCCTACACCGTTCCAATAACGTTCTAACGGTTTCGTCGCCCCTTTTGTAAAATGGAAAAGAATATAGAAACAAGCACGAAGAGCGTCCATCCCACCGTCTTCATAAATAAGTACACCCATTCGTCTGCACTTGTCTTCAGTAAAATTTTCGTACATAATCTTACAAAGGTCATGATAAGCCTCGTTGTATTCTGAAGCCCATATGAGACCCATCTTCATACCTGCAGGAGAATAGGTCATTATATTGTTAATCATTTCTTTGTACGAAGGATATGGTGAGTGCATCTTTGTATATACATGTATAGAGACATGTCTTTAAGTACTAGTTATCCAAACACTCTAGCTGTTAAGGTAATCCTCTGCCTCCTTCTTCGTTGTGAAGGCTTTGTGAACCGCCCCTTTGAACCCAGTGATTTGTTTCTCGACCTCAGCATAGCTGTTGAAAATACCCGTTTCACGACCTTTCTTAACTACGTAGTACCTCTTAAATCCTTCTGCTTTACGACCTGCGAGTTCGTTACGAGTAGCGACTTGTTTCGCCTTAGCGACAACTTCTTCAACGTTGACTACGGTCGTGGGAATCTTCGCACTGATGACCTCATCCACTGGGACTTTCTTGCCATCGACAATTAGGTTGTATGGATTTACTTTTTCCACCGTGTAAACCTCCTTGCTGTAGTTTCCCTCAAAACCTCTGTGGAAGAGACCTTTGACTTGGATGCGTACCTTATCGCCAACTTTGTACGTGGTGGGGATGCCATTAACTTTGGAGCGTATCTCAAGGAGTCGCCCTGTATACTCTGGTGATGGGTTGTGGTAAACATTATCCGGCGTGTCTTTCAGAAAACTGTGTGGCGTTTTGTTGTAAGCGTTGACCAGACTTTTTAGGTTGCTCAACCAATGGGTATTCCGCTTCTGCGTAAAAGATTTGTAAATCATGTTCTTGAAGGTTCGTATGAGTCTATCCACTACACCTAAGCTTTTATGCCCCTCTACTTTCGTATTGAGTTGGTAGTGATGGATGTTGTGCTTATTAAGCATCTTGTCAAAGACACCCTCGTACTCACCACCCTTATCGGTCATGAGTTCGTGTGGCGTATGCTCAGCGAAAAATCCCTTGAGCGCTTCTGTCATCGTCTTAGCTTCCTTGTTCTTGACAGGGAACGCCCACAAATATCTGCTATACACGTCAACTATCATCGCTATCCATTTAAAGCCTTGATTGGTGCCTTCGTACTTGCTCATGTCGACTAAATCCAGTTGGTAAATCATATCTGGGTATAGGGAAAATATCATGCCATTCTTCTTCGATTGGATTTTCTTGTAAATTTCTCCAACCGCTTGTTCGTCGTAAAAGCTTTTTATGTCTTTTGATGACGGCGGTTCCACACCTCCCTTTTTCGCCTCTGTCTTGACGATAGCGATAAACTTGCTGAGCGATGGGTAGCCGTATTCTTCATAGATTGCATTTAGGTCCATATATTATGCAAAGAATAAATTTTCAATCTTGGTGCCTCTTGTGACAGCGGTGTAGCGACGGTGCTTGTCCATGAGGTTCCACTCGTGAATTTTATAGGGGTCGTGGAAGGTCGAGCCTTGTGACTTGTCCGCTGTAATAGCAAACGCCACGTTGAAGACCTTTTGGAACTCAGATAGGTCGATGTTGACCTCAGAGTACTCGTTCACGAGATACACTTCCCCGTGAATTATCTTGTTGATGGTGAAGGTCTCGTTACTGCTAACATCGTACTTACCATTATTTACTCGAGAAATTACGGGCATACCACGGCAAAGGGAAACGTCTTGGCTTTGGCAGTCCTTGTCCTTCTTCAACGGGTACACCGTGTCATTAACATTTTTCATTTTGATATGCTCTTTCATCATTTGAGCGTTAATCCGTTTCCTCGCCTCATTAGTAAAGCAGAGGTGGTTCCATATTAGCTTATCGGTTTTAAATTGGGTAGTGTCAATCTTATTACAATCAAGTGAGAGGTTAAACAGCTTGTCATCGGACCGTCTACATTTAGTGAGGTTGATTCTGTTGCCATCTACGAGGTGATATAGAGCATACGAGGAAAAGTGGTTTCCTTGGTAGCAGTCAAGAACAGGTTTTACCTGCCGTGCGTCACCGCTTAAAATAAACTTGATATCATGTTGCTTCTGAATCATAATAAAGAAATGGTAGAAGTAGCTCTTCATCATAGAGACTTCGTCAATGAATATGTACTTGATGACGTTTAATGGCTTATTGTTCTTCCGAATCTTGTTGGAGAACTTGTGTATAGTCATGGCTTTTTCGCCCAGTAATCTACACGCTTTATTAGTAGGGGCGAGGCTCTCATAGGGTATTCCCTGCTTATCTAACTCTTTCTTAATTTCGTTTACAAGGTACGTTTTGCCCGTCCCAGCTCGAGCGTCAATCATACATCCTTGGTCACTCTTTAATATCTGATTTACTAATGGCGAGAAGTCGTTGTCAGTGACATCGGCAATCTCGTTGTATTTAAAATCTTCGTTATTGAAGGTCTCTGTGCGTACATAGTGTGCCATACGTTGCGTCTCCCTCGTTATATACTTATCCTCGTACTGGTATTTCTCATTATCGCCCCAGCGGTATGGGCTTAGGTCGAACTTCTCGCCAACGTAAGAGACGCAATCTGTCATGAGTGCGATGACTTCTCCACCGTTTTCCTTGACTATCTCAGTTAGCATGTGAAGCTCGACTATCTCCATGTCAATGACCATCTGGTAGAGTGTGATGCTGGTCTCTGCAATCTTACGCTCTGCACTTGAATACATCATGTAAAGGTCCTCTTCAATAGGGATGCACTCAGCCTTGTGGTACAGCGAGAAGTGACCCGCCTCGTCTCTCGCTTGTGTAAAGTGGCTCGTGGTGATGGAGTGCATGGTCTTGCCCAGTGTGCCAATGAGCGAGTTAACTGCCGCCTTTGCAGCGTCTCCAAAGGTCTCTAATATTTTATAGATAAGCTCGTTAAATGTGTGAGCTTCTAATTTCATCGATGGTAGTAATTCATACTTAATCATGTCTAGCTTAATAATCTTCTTCTTGAGGCAGTACCTAACCAGTGGCTCATAATACCAGCCATTACCTCGAAGGGGGAAGGCTTTGGTGCATTCGATGTAGTAAATACCGCACTGAACTTCACCAGAGAACGGCTTCACATCGTCCATTACAGAGTATATAGGGTAATCATACTTATTAAATAGCATTAAATTACGACGGCTCTTGATTAAGTCGAGATGTTTCATATTCTTTGCTTTAATGTCGCCGTATACTTCTACAAACGCCCAGTGCTTGTTTAAGTCGCCAAAGATTATCTGCTCGACCTTGGGATTAAAACAGCTCTTGGTCTTATCACGGATTGAGTAGCCAAACTCCTTCTCGCTTCTCGTCTTGTCGTCATGGCACCCGTAGCAAAGAGCTTGGAGGTTGTCCAGCTCGTTGCTGCCGCCAGATGCAATTGGTTGGATATGGTCAATCTGGAAGTTTCGGGTTAACTTAGCGAGACAGATGGCACACTTCTCACCTTGCGATTTCTTGATGTCAATGCGTTCCTGAATGGTGAACAGGCGACGTTCGGCTTTGCAGTTCAGCATCTTATCCTTCAGTTGCGTGGCGAGTGAGCTAAGGCTCTGGTTCGTAAACTCAATCTCGAGCTTCTGGCAGATATCCATGACATCGTTGTGGTTCATACAGCGTGTGTGCTTCGGTTTCTTGCATGGTGCCTTCTCGCACTTGATGGCAGTGTCGAGAGTCGAGTCGTGGATTTGAATGTCGACGTTGGGATTCAAGCGTATGTGCACGTTGTCCTTGTACTCAATCTCAATAACGTGGTTGCTGTGGTTCTTCGTCGGATAAATTTCACGCTCTTCCTTAAATATCTGGATGAATACGTCACGAAGGTCTTTGTTGTCGTAGATGACGACGCAGTCCTTGGCGCTCTTTAAATCTTCATAGCTTAAATTGGTCTTAATAGTGCCGTTGTAAATATTTTCCTTCTTAAACTCTTCCGTAAAGACTTCTGAAGAGATGAGTTTATTGGCAAAGCGGCGATATACCGAATTAATATACTCTTGATTAGTCACGAGATGCATGTGGTTACTAACTACAAAGAAGACGAGTAGAGGATAGTCGTGACGCTTCCGCTTGACGTGGTTGAAAAGCGACCGAGCTTGGTCAAAGGCGTACATGCCGATGCCGTGCTTTTCGCACCATCCAGCGACCTCGTACGTGTTCCAGCCAATATCTTCTTCAAGCTCAACGACCTCCCCGCCACTGTTCTCAAGCAGTTTCTTAATTGCTTCTTTATCTGCTGTCAACTGAGCAAGTTCTACAGCTTTTAATTCTTTACGAATGGCTTCTAATTCCGCTTTAATAACTATGCGGCTCTTCTTCATCTTGCTTCCGTATCGAGCATGAAGGCTGTCAATGACGCACTCATCGTTATCGGTAAGTACGGTGAAATCAGTAGGAATAAAAGAATACTTAATAGGGCTCGAGCGAAACATGCTTACAGAATTCATGTTTGTTTGCTCGAAATGGGTTGAGATTACACGGTAGGATATCTTCGTATTGGGCGTAATGATGAGCACTACGTCGTAAATGTAGCCTTTATTTTCCTGCTCGAAATACCAGTTACCTCTGGTTCCATCAAGCTTACCTCCATTCATCATGGTATCTTTAATCTGCGTCGCAATAGGCACGTCTGTGCGTCGTACAATATTATTTATGTTAAAGCGGAGAGGGTTGCCATTGTTTAGTTCATATGGCTTCGTAAAGTTTCCAAGGTCTGGTCTCCATCCTCCTTCTACTGGCTTCTTGGTGAGGTAGGCTTCTTGTCCATCTGTCACAGTCACCTCTACTGTCACGTAGCGAGGGACGACGACCTTGAGCGTCTTAAACTTGCCCTTGTCAGTGACAGTCTTGTTCAGGATAATATGCTCGAGCTTGTCGATGTACGAGACGAGCGTCTTCTTCTGCGTCTTGCTTGCTTCTTGTGTAGCTAGAAAGAGATGCTTGTACAGAGCTTTAGATGGGCTGATAAGTTTCAGCTTCACAGACTTATTGAGCAGAGTAGCAAGTTCCTTCTTCTCCGTCTGGTTCATCTTTTTGTTCATATATTATGTTTAGATATATATCTTTAAGTAAATGTATCTAAACACCAATTTTTTCGAGAACGACTATATACTTTTCTCTGACCTCGTTAATGAGGTCGTCGTACTTGGCTTTAAGGCTAGGACTTTCCGTGATGAAGGAAAAGTTTGTCTTGTCGATACCACGATAGAGAGACTCTATTCTGTTCATCAACTCCTTGACTTCCTTTTTCCGTTCGACTTGAGCTTTATACTTGGCATAGCGTTCACGGTTGAGACGTTCTTTATTCGCTTGGTAATATGCTTGAGAGCGTGAGAGAGGTTTGGATGCGTTTACGGTGTCCATTATATCTTTTTTACTGTATATATATTTCATAATTATATATTTAATCTTTTAAGTAAAAAAAATATTTTATTCATTTACAACAAACAGCAGAAGCTTGCAGTATCACTTCAGGACATGGCGTGATTGTGCAATCTTCTTCTTGAGCTTCTTTTCTTGAAGGGTCAGCTCGTTTAGTTCCCCCGCCGTGGCAGCCTTATTCTTAGCTTGCCTGATGCCGAAGAGCAATAGCTCGTTCCGTCGCAACATCTTCGTATGGTACTTGACCTTAGCTTGCAGGTTCTTAAGTCCCTTCCGAAGAGCGGCATTCCCCTTACCCTTCGCCTTCTTCAGCTTGGGTAAGTCAGCGAAGTTAATATCCTCACTTGACTCAGCGACGAAGTCAATGGTCGCCGAAGGGGTTACATTCTTAATAGGAGCACCGACGTATAGGACGAGTTCGTCGTTCCGGACAGGTTGACTGATGACTGCGTCCGTTTGAGGGAGGCAAGCCAGAAGGTCCTGACAGGAGAAAACATCAGATACATAAGCGCTCCGCATAATACGGTATTCAGTGCTGTCGTTTATGTCTTCCATATGACTAGACATGCTTGCTTGTTGTAGGGTTGTCGCAGTAAAAAAGGTAGCCTCAAGTACCGTGTGCGGTCTCACGAGGAGAGCACATCTAGTCTTTAAGTACCCCTTTAAGTAGGTCTTCTGCAAAAAAGTGCGTTTTTGTGCATCACAAGACAAGGGAAAAAATCGACGTTTAAATACTGTGATGCGCCTCACCCTCTTTTCTCTCACATGTCGTCCATTTCGTCCTTGCCGCAGACGATGCAGACCCACCGCCGAGAACAATCGTACTTTTTGCGGTGCGCCTTGCAGAGGAACTTCGCAAGAGGACTGTCGTAATAAATTTCACTGTCCACGGCTTCGGCGGACTTTGTGCCAAACGTGACACTCTCCGGAAACTTCTCCTCCATGCAGAAGTGGTCGGTATTCTGCTTTCGGACAGTGGAGCCGTCAGGCTGAAGAATCACGTCAAACTTCTGCGAGCGCTTCACCTCGTGCTCCGCGCCATCTTTGTCGTAGTAGTGCAGTGTGTCCCAGCGCACGTACCACGTAAAGGGGTCGCCAGAATGCGCCAGCTGATTGCCGCGAGGGCTCAGCAGCTTCACGCCGACGGGAAGGGTAAATTTCTCTGAGCAGCGCCACCAAACAGTAATTGACAGCGCCTCCTCCGCCGTCGACTCAATAAGAACTGGCGTGGGCGCAGACGCGGGGGCGGGCGCAGGTGCAGGCGCAGACATTTCACGAATATGCGGTGTGTTGCGTTGTACACGGCGGCAGCACTGCCAGTGCCGGCGAACGAAAAATCTGCGAAAAATAGTCAAAAATCGCAAAAACCGCACGCGCCGCCGCATCGCACTCTCCCTCCCATTGCGGACACCGACCTGCGCCGTACGCGGCGCGCCTATTGAGGTGCGTGTCGTCTTTGCGGTAGGGGTGTGTGCGGGGAAACGGGCGACTGTGGGTGTGGCGTTGTTTCGCCGGACTCGTGGTCGGGCGCTCGCTGTCCACCTCCGCCCCCTCCTGCCTCCCGCCTTTCCCCGTCGCAGATGTCCGACATGCCCATCGACGACGACGATGCCATCACCCTTTGCGACACGGTTACGACCAGCGAGTCGACGGACACGACCTACGAGCCGACGGACTCGGATTCCGAGGAGGAGCCGCGCAACGTGAACATCATGGTCGGCGAGCCGCGTAAGCAGCGCGTCCGCGTGCCGCCGTTGCGCTTTGCCAATCAGACGTTCCCGCCCATGCGCCGCAAGACCAACACCAACCCCAACGTCGTCTACATCGACTCGGACACGGACTCTGTGGAGTTCATTTCAACGACGTACCCGCCGTCCGCTCCGCCCCAGTCCGGCGAGAACTGCGTCATCTGCATGGAGACGCTCAACAACGGCGACGGCATCGCCCCCCCGTGCGCACAGTGCAAGCAGGTGGTAGCGCACATCCCCTGCCTCATGCAAGCCGCCGAATACTCGGAGAAGTGCCCTCTGTGCCGCTTTGCCAGCGCGTGAACGGTGTGTGCGGTGAGCGATTTTTTTGTATTTTAATTTTTTTTCGCTCCGTAGCCGGCGGCGTTCTGCACCGCACAATCGCACACACTTCTTGCCCACACCGCCAAGGACCAAGGTGCGTTTCCCCACCGCCGTTGCGCCGCTCCCTCGCTGCCCCTGCGTGTGGGGCGTGTTTCTGTGGAGCGCGGGGCGGGCTTGTGCGCTGGTTTTTGCGTTGCTGTCAGGGACAGGTGGTGACGCGCCACGCGCCCTCTGCTCCTCCGCCCTCCTCCCTTCTCCCCCGCAGCAATCGCCAAGGTGCGTCTGCGCGGGGCGACTTTCGTGCCTGTTCGCTGCTCCTGCGTGTGGGGCGTTCGTGCGGGGCGAGCGGGGCGGTGCGCGGGGTGGTTTTTGCGCGGGGTGGCGGGTGACGGCGGCGTGCCACGCGCCCTCTCTGCGCTCCGCCCTCCGCCTTCTCCCCCGCAGGATGTCGCGCCCCCGCATGAGCTTTGATGACCTGCACGCGGACGGGCGCTCCATTAGCCTCAGTGGCTACGGCTCGGACGCAAGCAGCTCGGACGCAAGCAGTGACAAGAGCGGCTCGGACGCGGGCAGCACGGGCAGCACGAGCAAGCTGACGCGGCTGATGTGGGCGCTCACCAAGCCGACGGTCATGCACGGTGCGCCCGAGACGCTGGTAGACTTTGACGAGGTGCGCGTCGACTTTGCCATGGAGGGCGAGATTGAGCAGGGCGACCTCAAAGCCAACTGGGCGACCATCGACATCGTGTCCAAGAGCAACAACGCGGATGTGGCTGCCAACCCGCCGCGCGCCAGCCCGTGCCTCGACTACAACGTCTCGCTGACCGACCTGCGCGGCTCCGACCTCTCGCTCAAGGTGTCCATGCCCGACAAGGACCTGCCCTTTTGCAAGGGTGAGGCGAAGGTCTACATCGACCTCAACGTGCGCGGCGGCATCACGCAGTACCACAACGTCATCGTGCGCTTCAACGGCGACACCATCAAGGAGTACAACGCGCCCGCCAAGAAGTGCGACATGTGCAAGGGCGACGTGGTCGGCGAGGGTCACAACCCGTCGCCGCTGGAGGGCAGCTGCGTGTGCGACGAGTGCAACGCCAAGGTGGTCATGCCCGCGCGCGCCAAGAGCCTCAAGGAGCGCATCATGTTCTCCAAGCCCGACGTGGACCCGCGCTGGGCGACCGTCAAGGCGGCGCAGGAGCCCGAGGAGAACGAGAACAAGTTCAAGCCGGCGACGGAGCCCGAGCCCGAGCCCAAGCCGACGACCGAGCCCGACTGGCGCTGGGGCAGCTACAAGGCGGCGGAGAAGCGCCTCGACAAGTGGGTCAAGGACACCTACGGCAAGGAGAGCGAGTGGGTGTTCGCGACATGGACTGACTGCTTCGGCTTAGACGAAGTTGTTCAGAAGCTGTCGGACCACGTCGTTTTCGAGTGCGAGGGCTACAAGGCATCGGGCATTGTCATCTACAAGCCCCAGCTCAAGCCGGCGTGCGACTGCTCCAAAGTAATTGCCGAGATGAAGGAGCTGCATGAGGAGGTGATGAAAAGCTTTGACGAGGTCTGCAAAACGTCGGACGAAGGCATAGCTACAATGAAAAAAATCGCTGGTGAAGTGAATGAGGAGGTGTCTGAGCTCAAGGACATGCTCGCCGAGGGTACGAGCGACAACGACAGCGTGGACACCGTCTCCTTCTGAATAAGTAAAATGAAATAACATGAATAAGATTACTTAATTACGACAATTTATACCATTACCGACGACACCCAAGTTTGCCAGTGGACCATCAACCATCGGCAACGTGCTAGGCGCATCACTTCTGCGAGCCCGCTTCCCCCGCCCCGCTGCATGTTGAAGCGCGAGAACACCCTCCAATTTGTGGCTCAGTGAGAGTTTGGTGAAGGTCGTTTTGGCGTGTTTCTCATT
>JGI24890J29729_1000766_pt1 | contig 17579 bp, 28 predicted proteins | sample FreactcultureFD7_FD_29729 | JGI IMG/M metagenome (IMG submission 29729)
TCGCGTTGGAAACGGTTAGGAACGATTGAGATCTCACCGAAGTCAGATACATAAACGTCAGCAGCACCGATTACAGCACCTGGTTTTGGTGAAGTGATCTGATAACGGTTAACAGCAATACCAGCAAAGGTAGAAGCTTGTTGTTTGTTAGCAGGACCAACCATCAAAATTGGAGGCTGAGTTACAGAGTTAACGTATACAGACTTAACCATTTGCTTAACCAAAGTCTCAGTAAAGCTACGTTGTGTACCATCAGTTGCACCAGCATTTGGGTAACCAGAAGTTGTACCAGACAAAGTTGGGTTAGCACCGCCGGATCCACGGAAAGTGTTAGTTGTCAACCATGCTTCAAAACCAGCAGTTTTACGTGCAGAGCTTGAAGAACCAGCATTACCAGCTTGGTTAGAAGTAGCAATAACTTCCATATCACGCTTCAATTCCTTAGAACGCTTAGCCAACTGATATGCCAATTCAGAACGGCGACCAGCTTTGTCTACAGCTTCCAAAGTACCAGAAACGATAACAGTTTTCACAGAGATCTGTGTGTAGTTACCAACACGTGATGTTGGGTTAGAAGTTTGGATAGTTGGATCGTCACCTTCAATTGCAGCGTTGGTGGAATCTGTTGCAGCCAAACTGTCAACCTGCCACTCGTAGTAAGTGTTAGAAACAGTTTCTTTACCAGCATTGCTGATAAATGGGGTATCAGCAGGGCTGATGTTGTAAATTACGTTAGCTAAATCTTCGCGAATACCTTTAGCTTGGTATGTCTGAAAAGTATTTGTTGGAGCAGTCATCTTAAATCCTATCTATTAAATGAAAAAGTCAAAAGCTGCAGCAGCATCTTTCATGCTACCACTCTTAGCAAGACGCGTTTGAGCTTGCTTTGCCTCAGATTGCTTGGTGGGTTGACTTCCGGCAGATCCTGGCTTGGAGGTTTTAGGCCCCTTGCTAGGAACAGGTTTAATAGAAGATTTCTTTCCCATCAATTCGTCGTAGAGGGCTGCTTTACGCAACAACACCACGGCACGATGATCCATAATCTGCTCCAGTTCACTATCAGCATACCCAACTGCTTTAGCCGCGTCCATCAACTTAGCTCGCTCGGTTGCTGCTTTCTTAGAATCTTTCCACTCAGGAATTGCTTCCACAAGTTTTTGAGCTTCTAAATGTAACTGTTCCTGTCTAACTTTTTCCGCTTCTTGCTTAGCTGTTGCGCCTAGACGCTCTTGCTCAGCCTTAACGGCATTCAGTTTATCCTGCTTGTCACGCCACAATTCGCGCTGCCTTACCCACTCATTAGGATTCTCTTGATAGAGGCGATCCCAATCTGGAGCCTGGTCGGCTTGTGCTAATTGTTGCTCTAACGCACCTAACATCTGAGCGTAATACGCACGCTCCTGACGCACTTGACTCAATTCGGCTTCAGCTTCTTTACGCTGTTCTGCCAGTGCTTGGGTCTTACGCGTATAGTCCTGGGTTCGGCTGTAACCTTTCTGAAGTTCGTCAAGCGTTACCTCAACTTCTTCCCCGTCAACTTTAACGAGGTAGGACTTGGGTTGCTCTTCTTGCTCCTCAGATTCTTCCGTCTCATCAGACTCGGATTCTTCCTCAGCTTGCAGGGCTTCGGCGTCTTCCTCAGTTTCCGATTCTGTACCTTCTACATCCTCGGTTTGCGCCTCAACTTGCTNTTGTTCCCCATCTTCGATGGCCAAAAGTGAATTGAAAGCATTTTGTGCATCAAAATTCTCTCCAGTTCCTACTGCTGGATTACTGGTTTCGTTTGACATTGTATATTCCTTTTATAAAAAGTAAAGAAGTTACAGACCTTCTCGGTCTTGTTTTCTTTTAATGATAGCTTTGGTAATTGCGCCTCGTTCAAGAATAATTCTCATATTCTTGGCAAAGTCGTCAACTACTTGAGCCGCTATATAGAGTCGCTCGCGCTTCTCTTTATCAGTCGGATCTGAAGAAAGCCAATCTTCTACATAGGCATTCTTCAAACTCGTCAGAATCTCGTTAAGCAGTGGGTTATCTAAAAGATGTCGCGCCTGTTCTGCTTTTTTGATGTCGTCTTCTATCATTTTTAGGCTAGGAACCTCAGTTTATAAAGAGTTGAATCGATCAAAGATTGTACTTCGTCGATTAAGTTTTGAATTTCGGAATCTGATGGCATATCTTTACGACGTTTTTTAACAAAGTCGCTTAGACTTAGAATCTCGGATAAAGGGTCTGTGCCTGGCGTTTTGAATCCATTTGGATACTCTTCGATGATCCCATACTGGCCCTGGTAGGCCTCAATGATGGAATCTGCCAAATCACCAATACCGCTATAAAAATCATTCAAAGCCATATGCTGAGAAAATGATCTTGTTTGCAAATGCATAATGTGACCCGAAGTCACAGAATGCAATAGACGGATGCAAAATTCTGCTACAGAGCTATCTGTCATACTGGTCCTTGGGGTTGTTGTGGGTTTGCTATAGAGCTAACCATTGCTTGCTCAACTGCGGCAGAACGGCGTGTTTGCTCAGTACCGATAGCGATGTCACGTTGCATAGCTTGATCACTAATATCAGTACTATACTTTAACTCTAATTCGTATTTCTTCAATACTTGATCGCCAGAGATTTTTTCGCGTTCACGGGCATCAACCATCAGATCGTTACGTTCTTTAATTTCTAATTCAGCCGCTTTCTTAGCTACGTCGGCTTGAACAGCCTGAGCCTGAGCTTGAGCCAATACTTCTTCTGGAGTTGGCTTATTAGGCATTTCAAACTTAAAGTCAATTGGCAACTCGTTAAAGTATTTGCTTGAATCTTTAAAGCCTGATAGTTCGGTCATTTGACGTAAAGTGTTTACGTATTGGCCAACAGAAACCACAGGGTTTGACGGTCCGAGCTGTTGCAAGATCTGTTCTTGCTTAGCAGCAACTTGAGCCAACATAGCCATCTTAGTTTCAGTTGTTCCAGTACCAAGAGCTACGTTAACGGAAACGTCCATATTGGCATTCCAAGTACGTGGATCCATTTCTACCCACTTGTCGCGCAATTTAATCATGCGACCTTTATCTTGGTTTTGCACAATTAAGAACAAGATGCCTTTAAATAATTGCTTCATACCTTCAGCAAGTACACGAGCCAACAACTCAACTTGACCTTGGCCGGCAGTAATCGTAGCGTTTACGGCGGCTTTAGTTGTGGATTGGAGNGCGTCAGCATCTAGACCCATAGAGGCTTTAGACATACCAGTACGAGCTTCTTTGACCATATCCATATAGTCGAGTACTGGCATTGCAGCGCCGCCTACAAAAGCAGTCTCTAATTGCTGAGCCATACCTGGGGCGCGTTGACGAATAATCGCGCCAACTTCATTGTTCAAAACGTCATCGATATTGACTTGACCTTCTACAATCGCCATACGAGGATTGATAGACTGAGCCAAAGAATCAAGCATTCCACGCATCAAATGAGTCTTGATACGTTGGATATCCATAGTTACATCGGCAATCGACAAGCCGAAGAAAGCGTGAGGCTCGGGGTCGCATTCGAAAATTGCAAACGGCATATGGTCGACTGGCTCGTGGTGCAAGAGCTTAAATGTAGGACCAGCCATACAGACTTTACGAAGTTCTGCAATTCCATCTCCATCAAAGTCTACTTTTGCGTAAGCTTCACTATAGAGCACACGACCAAGAGCAGGATTGAAAGAATCAAAACCACCAATAGCGCGAGCAAGGGGCTGACGGGTAATGTACTCAATGTTGGTGTCAAGTTCATTTGATGTTACGAATTGACGCATATCGTCTTCATCGTATCCCATAGAGACTAGTTCGGAAACAGTCTTCATCGAGCGATGAGCGACTACCATTGCATCCTTGATAGAACGCGCACGACGATCAATCAAGAACTCTTCTGGAGGCATTGATTGAATGCTGATACGGCCTTTAGAAATACGACGCTTGATACGGACATCGTGAACTACAGGTGGNTCCCCCATCACCATTTGACCGGTTGCTGGGTCAATTACTGGTTGACCATCTTGGCCAATCATTGGCTCAGGCAGAGCGCCAGGAACTGGGTATGAAGCTTCAATTTGAAACTCAACGCCTTCGTTGTCTTGCATCAGCATAGCAACAGCATTGTCATCTAGACCAGTGTAGTTCTCAGTGTGAACTTCGTCATTCTCATTCCACCAGTATTTAACGAAGCCAGACTTGCGAACTAAGGCATCCTTAATAGCAGAGTAGATAACCTTAAAGCCTTCGTTATCGCGTTGAACGATATAGTCGGCGTAATCAGTAGCTTGTGCAGCCATCTCAACTTCATTAGGAGTCTCAGGTGTGTACTCCACAATTTTCTCGGACGAGAAGAATATGCGCATCAATTGAGGCATAAGTGAAATAACTGTATCGCGAACGTCCATTGAAATAACTTTGGAACGTCCTTCTTCTTCGTCACCTAAAGGATCGCCACGATAGTAAGAAGTAGCTAGGGCGCGAGCGCCACCAATCTCTAAGTCAATATATCGAACGCAATCCATCAACTCGCCCGCGACGATAGCCTCGAGGTTGGTTTCGGTCATCGGTTCGTATAGTTGACCGCCTTCACCTTCAGCATCATCTTCAGCAGCCTCAGCATCAGCTTGCTTGGCATCGTTCTCGTTTTCTAATTCATCAAGAATGCGCTCAATGGCTTCTTGATCGTCGATTGGAGCCGTCTTTTGTGGTGCAGGTTTTCTAGTTGCCATATGTATTCTTAGTAGTAACGGCCAACGGCCTGATTTGCTAAACCACTACGACGCGCTTGAGGATTAGGCATCATCGGGCCTTGCATTCCAGAAGCAGGGAGACCTAAGTTGCCAGTCGTCATCGATGGCATATTAGACTCGGTATAGGGAACTTGATACTGTTCTTTCTTCTGTGGAGGAGAAATCATATTCAAAACAGAACCTAAAGCTTGTCTATCGCCTGGGTTTTCATACAAAGATTTAATGCCTTCGATCCCTTTAGTGTACGGGGAAAGTAAACCAGTCGCTACATTTCCTGCCATGTCGCCAGCAGTCATCGGCTGAGTAGCGGTAGGAGTAGTAGCAGCTAAACCAGCGTCGGCGTTAGAGCCGTCTTTGGCGTAATCCATTTGTTGACCAGGAGCTTGAGCGCCAGAGTTTTGACCCATTCCCATGCTCATACCACTGCCCTGCATATCTTTTTGGGCATCGCCCAGCATCATATTAGCGATAAGTTCCCACATTATTTCCNCCCTGCCGGTTTTTGTTGGTTCTTATTGCCACGTGGTACTGAAGGCGCGGGTTTCTTTTCGGCTAATGGATTCGGGCCAAGTTTGTTTTTGGCGGTGTATTGTTCCATTGCTTTGAGATCTTTTGGGCTAATCATTTTTTGCCTTTCTTGGTGGCTTCACGTTTTACCGCGTATGCGATTGCTACAGCCTGTTTAGGTTTTTTACCTGCCGCAATTTCTTTGCGAATATTTCCGGTAAATGCAGTTTTGGAAATCGACTTCTTTAAAGGCATGATTATTCCTATAGGCAATATGCGTGTGAGTTTATCAGATTTTGATAAAAAAGTGGGTCAGTTCGTGACGCTGACCCAAAATGCGTAGAACCATAACTACGCCTCGGAGGTAATACGTGGTCATCATACCATTGAAAGTCCTCTTTTCAAGGGTTTTGACCACTTGGAATTAAAGCTTGTGCCGTAGGAAACTACCGCAGCATCACTAGCAAAGGTAAGTACAAAAGCATCCGCTAAGTCTGGAGATGGTAATCCACGCTTGCGTATATCTTCTTTAGCTTCAATTTGCAGCTTGCCGTTAGAGGTGAACTTGTAGCGCACGGTGGCAAGTTCTGTGATGAGCTGTTCGTCATTGGGCAAACGGCAGTCTCTTCTTTCGAGCCAGGCTTTGGCTTTGTACCAGAGTTCTGCCCGCAAGTTACGGTAGGTGGTTCCCATTGCTGGGGACTCTGAAACATTGATGCCCCTAGCAGGAAGATTAAGCTCGCGAAGGCGGTCAACAACCCCGGCACCAAGGCCGATACTATCCACCAGAATTTCCATTGGTCGGTCTTTTTCTTCAAGGGATTCCCATTCGGCCACCACTGCGCCAGTTAGTTGCATTAAGTCTAGATTACGCCAGCGACGGATTGATTCGGTAACTTCATTACCTTTTCGCTTGCATAGTGTGGACGAGTCTGAACCAAACCGTGCCACGTCTAAACCCCAAATCAGGGGCGCGACCTTTGAGCCTACAACATCTCGTTGCTTAGCAGACTCAAGAAGATCCATAGGGATAACGGTATCGTCATCTGATTTAGGAAATTCACCCAATACACGGATACGATAAGCATTTGATTCCTCCCCGTAGCGAATAGCCATCTCACTAACGTACTCTTTACTGACCCGGCTACTGTCAGTACAAGATACCTTGCGCGTCCACCATTGGTCGGCAAGTCTTGTATGGGTTGCGTAGAAAAATCCTGAGCTTCGAACTGGATTTCCTAACAAAATTGTTACTGCTGAATGTCCTGACATCGAACCTGCCGCAGCTTCAAACACCTGCTCTGGCACACCGGATGCCTCATCGGCAATCAGCATAACGTGTTCAGCGTGAATACCCTGGAGGGCTTCTGGCTGTTCGGCTCTTGACGTTCTAGCTGAAATAAAATTTTCAGTAGGGGACGCTTTTAATTCAATACGCTCTGCCTTGGCATCTAATAAATCCTGCAAAGGCTGGGGAAGTTCTTTAATCCAACGCTTGATCTCTGCAAACAGGGCGTCGTATAACTGGGCAGAGGTGGGGGCTGTTAGAACAATCTTGGTATGAAAGCGCGTCAAGATGTACCAAATCGCTGCCCACGAAACTACTGTTGATTTACCAACTCCGTGGCCAGAACGCACAGAAATTCTACGCTCTCCAGAAGCAATTGCGTTTAATAAATCAGCTTGCCATACGTCTGGCTCAATTCCTAAAACCTCCCTTACAAACCGTACGGGGTCGTTTTTGTAATCGATTAGAAACTGATCGAACGGATTTTGCTGCGACGTCACGTTGCTGCTCATGTATGGCCTCTACTCTTTTTAAAAGTCTGGTTATTGTAGTTGTACTCCACAGTCCTTTGCCACCTGGAGTTTCGATATTACGCTTGTTTAATTCATCTGCCAACTTCGTTCTAGACATTTGATTGTCTGGATCAATTGCAATCACTTGGGCCAAGATGTCATGGGCCTTCTTATCTGCTTTAGCCAATCTAGCTTCCTTAGCTGCGCGCCTGGCCTGGGTAGATACTTCACCACCTCGGTATCCTCCGAGCTTGGTTCCTCTCTGCTTGGCTTGATCTAAAGCTGCAACGATACGCTCTGAAATCCTGCGACGCTCAAACTCCGCGACAGCCGCCATTTGAGTTAAGACCATGCGACCTACACTGGTTGTTCCGTCTAAATCAGGAAAGTCACCGAATAAAAGTGGTACTCCAGAATCTGCCAAAGTAAGGAGGAACTTAGCGTCACGTGCTAAGCGGTCCAGTTTAGCCACTACTAATGTAGCATTGTGGTTTTTACAATAGGTCATAGCGGCGGTGAGCTGCTGTCTACTGTTGTTCGCGCCAGATTCTATTTCTTGGAAATTTTTTAAAATTTCTCCACGCTTAAATTTTATTAATTTTTCGACAGCCTCTTGCTGAGCTTCTAGGCCTAGACCTGACTGCCCTTGCTTGGCTGTGGATACTCTGTAATACGCTACAAATTGCATAAATCCTCCGAATTTTTATTTTTTTAAATTTTTGGACATCGATGTCTGTGACCCTCCGTACCCAGGGCGCCCCCGATATTTCGGGCGGTGGGGGGTCGAAGACGATTTATTATAGCACGAATGACTACTAGTGTTGTCAATAGTGATTGTTTAGTCTTGATCGATAACAGGTCCGGCCTTTCGTAGGCTGCCCAAGTGTAGATCCGTTATAGATATATTGACGGCCACGCCTTTATTCTCGGCCCAGCGCCCAGGATCCATACGCGCGGCGATCCACTTTCGAGCGTCTATCGATACCCTGGCCGCGTTCGTCTCGATCGTTCCGGCTTCTACCATTCCCGCTAGCTCTTCGATTTTCTCGGCGTGATTCGCGGCGCGTGTCTCACGTGCTCGCCTGTAGGCGTCGGCGTGTTCGGGACGGTTTAAGTAAGCCGAGAGTATCGGACGCGATACGCCAGCAGCCGCGGCGATATCCTTCGTAATCATTCCCTCCGATAGTTTGTCCAAGATAGTATCAATCCCGATCTTATCGAGCGCGGCATTCGCTGCCTTAGTTATTGGGCGTCCGGCCATAGTGTTGTTTTCTTTCAACTTAGGGTTTGTCCTAATTGCATGATAGACAACGTAGGCCAATAATGCAATGGAGCGCTCTAATAAAGCGCCTAATTAAACCACTAGGAGCGTACTAAATGAATGCAACAGAAAAAGATTTTAACGCCGAAGTAAATAGGATTAACGACATAGCAACTGGCGTAATTGGGTTCTCATATCCAGCGGATCCGTGCGTGGCCTTAGAAGACGCGCAGCCTTTTGAAGGCCAGGCCAATCATTGGGATATGGCCATTTTTGCACTACAAAACGCGGCTGCTAGCCGTATTGTCGAAGCGGGTTTAAAGCCCTCTGATTTTGGCCTTGATTATTAATCCAGGAGGATACGCAATGGAATACCACTTGATCGCTGCACTAGTTTACGCGCCTTTAGTTTTGGCCGTGGCTGCAATTGTTTACGAAGCATTTACAAACTTAAAAGGATAAGCAATGGAAAAGATTCTATTGGTAGAGATTAAAACCGTATACGGTAACGAGACGATCTATCCGGCCAATGATACGGCCCAAGTCTTCGCGGATCTTATCGGGACAAAAACCCTTAGCCGTATGAAGCTGGCATTGATCCAGGCCCTAGGTTATACCGTACAAGTGAAAGCGCCTACATTATGAAGACAATCAAAACCCCTCCCACAATCTGGGAATGCTTGGCGGCTTGCACGCTGGGCGCGATCTTAGGCGCTGGCCTTATGACTATTTATATCTTAAACACTGGAGGATTTTAAATGCTTACGTTATCTGATATCGATCTTATCGAAGGCGAAACCACTTGCACAATGCTGGAATACGCCGAAGCAATGCAGCGGGCAATTAATAGCGGCGTGGCCTGGAAAATGCAGGGATCTTATGGCCGGGCAGCAATGGACGCGCTAGAGTCCGGCGCCTGTATGCTGGGCCGCGAGCGCTGCGCGGATTGTAAATTGTGCGCCATTAGCAGCCGCGAGGCTATTATTGGTTTTCCTGCCCACGGTACGCAAGCCAAAAAAGCGGCCCGCGTATTCATGATGGAGGCCGTATCATGAGCGAGATTAAAGCGGGTAATATTGGCGTGCGATTATCGGACGACGCCGGCGAGTTATACCGGGTCCGGTTTTGTAATGATAAGCCCTTGATTAAAATTGAGCGCTTAACAGATAGCTGGACGGCGTGGCTATTAAAATCTGATTTTTGGGTATTAATAGATCGTCTATAGATAATGCTTACATAATGGCCCGGCGCTGCTGCCGGGTTTTTATGTAAGTATTATGTAAGTGAGTACTCACTTCATACCCGATTAACTTAATAATATTCTATTAACTTAATTGGGATTATGGAGCGGGGATATATTGGGGCCGCTGGGCCTGGGCATTCCAGGACCTGCACAATTGAAGGATTATCACGCTATAGAGTACGTATTGCAGCCATTTTAAGGGCCTTTTAAGCCGCTTAACTAAAATTCTGATACCTACGTATCACTTTTTAAGAAAAGCGCTTAAAAACGCTATACGTCGTTTTTAGAAGTAAGTAAGTGCTCACTCTCGCTGGAAGCCCCATTCTACCGTTCAGCCCATGCGAAAACTTCGACCTATCTACCTTTTCCAATGTCAAAAAGACAAGGAAAAAGTTTCAATAATCTGATTCATTCGATTTTGCTGCACCTTCTCGGCTCTGTGAAGCTGGGAGCCTTATATCTAAAGGCTTGTGAAGCAAACGCTATTTTTTGTGAAGCAAATGTGAAGGAAATATCCTTTAAAATCAACGATGTGAAGGATGTGAAGCAAATTCCGGAAAGTTTATTCTCGTATATACAAGGTAAATAGCTATCTCTATTTTCTCGCGTGAGAGCTAATTTGTCTAAATTTGCTTCACATCCTTCACATCGTTGATTTTAAACAACTTTATCTTCACATTTGCTTCACATTTGCTTCACAAAACACCAAATTTGCTTCACAGTTGTCAGTGATGCGATGAGCACTCACTTTCCGGCAATCTTCGCCAACCTCTGTTGCCTCTCAAAATCGTCTCGACAATCTGAGTCGCAAAACAATTTTGGTTGGTCGCCATCGATACCTATAAGTTCAAATTCACAGAACAAACACACCCCTTTAGGTATCAAATGCGCTGGTCTATTCTTGATAGCATTGGCCAAGAAAAAATCAATTTCAGTCTGGGCGCGGTCAATATCATCACTCATTATTATTATCTCGATACTAGTATTATGAATATCAATATGCCTATTAATATTACTGTGTCATTATCAATCATTATGTATTATCTTTATTATCATTAATATATCTATCATCCATATCAGGATTATGTTTTATTGTCCCCATAAGAAACATTAAACAACACATCGCATGACCAATATGGGAATATCCCGACTCCGGATCTTTATCTTCACCATCATTAAATGCGTGGATATGTCTTAATGCCGCGCCCACCAATCTAGAATAGTTAATGCCTTTACGCCAATTGTGAGCAGCATATTTGTTTGCGCCAAATCCTAGGACATAACCCAGCTCTTCCATAGCAGCTCTATCAATTAGGTCCATGCGCGGCTTGTCCGCATCAAACTTCACGCCGCCCTTCTGGGCCAACCAAGCAGTAGTAGACCCTGCTGCATTTCGAGCAGCAACTGCTTCTTTTTTGAGGTGTTCATGCGCACATTCGTCCATCCTGGCCGTAGTAGGTGGCACCACATGAGGGTAAGAGTTATGAGTCATAGTCGCCTCCTAAGTCAAATAGCTGCATCTTGGCTTGTTCAATCGCCCAAAGTAAATCGGGAGGATAAGCCATCGTAGAGTGGACAGTAATATTGCTATCCTTGTCCATACAAATAGCGATTACGTTGTCGTAGCCTTGGATATCCGCGGCTACTGACTCTACGCCAGTTAGTTCTTTCATTGGTTTCACCATTTGTTTAAGTAGTCGTTATCTTCAGAATAATAATCCATCGCGCCATCACGACGCGATTCCATCTTGAGCATAGCATCTACGTTGCGCTTAATAAAGCTCCTAGCTGCTACTTTTTTGGGCTTTTTAACTTTTTCTTTAGGGGTTCTAGGAGCTTGAACTTTTGGCTTGGCATGAATCTCATGCGTAATCGTTTCGGTAGTCCATACCCGCTGCTCACAACCTAAACACTGCCGACGCCTAGAAATCGATCTATCCTCCGCACGAGTTTCGAGTGTCTTCCATTTAAGTCCATTACANTTCGGGCATTTCACTTAGCTAATCCCATCCACAAACCAATTTGACTAAAGGCGTATCCAATCCACATGATGCCCGCTCCAGTATTGCCCATCTTGAGCTGTTGAGCGCCGACTACTGCATACCCAATCCCGACAAGTCCTACTATATAGTGACTAACTGTCATATCAAATCCTCAAGCTTAATCTTTTTTTCTTCTAAAGCTTTGGCTATCTTGCGCAAAGCATTTTCCAATATCTGCGAGACTCGTTGATGGCTGATGCCTTCAACTTTGGCAATCTCATCTAGTGTCATTGGCTCACCATCGTTCATTTTATCCCCCAAAAATATAGGTCATAGCTTTCCGGATTAACTTCAAACCCAGAGCCTTGAAACATATTTAATAAATCAAAGTAATCTCTGAAATCCTTGGCTGTGAGGTTTTGGTAGTAATCATTAGTAAAGGGCGCGGCTTCTGGTGAAGTCCTTGTTGTACCATGCTCTGCCCTGCCTGTAGTAGCGCAAGTCATAATCAACAAGCCATCGCATACGTCATACATCTTTTGGAACGTCTGCACCCAATACCGATCATGCTCGAGACATTCACAAGAGATGACAGTATCGAAAGACCGATCGGCAAACGGGACTTCATGACCTTTACATATGATGTCCACGCCAGGACCATCACCTAGATCAACTCCAGTGTAGTCACAATCGGTAAAGAATTGACGCACTGAACCATTGATATCTAGGGAACCAATCTCCAAGACGTTCTTACCTACAAAATAATCAGGGAAACGATCTCGAATACCGGCTACAAAATTCATTTGGTTTGGATGGCTCATTTATCTGAACCCCGAAATGCGCGGGCTAAATACGAAAGTGGCATTCCAACACAAAGGTTTAGGCATGACGTTATCATCAACAAGATGACGCACATTCCAACCCAGGTTAATGTAAATACACCGACTAGTAAAAACAATCCGCTTAATATAAACCAACTGAAAGAGTCCATTAGCATTGACCAAGCACCATCCTTCTTTAGCATTGTCGTTATCCTTAATTGTTTTGTCGCCACGCACTCGTGTGTAGTACGGGTTTTGCACTCTAGCTAATCCATACCCATAGGCCGGATTACGCCAAAGCCATTTCACTTTAGACCAATAACTTCTATTGTTAATAGCGTCAAAAGTAGCATCACCATCTAAGCTATTGTCTGGTGTCATGAACCAATCTAACCACGTCGGTAGTCTTGGACCACGCCCCCATACAGAGCCATTAAGCAACCATCCATCGTAGTCTTCTTTTAGTAGCACCATTAAAGGTGCTGTGATTAGTGCTATCAGAGTTAGTGCCAATGAAATAGGCACCATTACTATATATCGAATATATATCATTGCTTACCTCCAAAAATAGTTTGCATAGGAAGAAGTGGCATTAGTGGTGGCGCAAAAGGTGGCATGACGGCTTGAGCAGGTATGTTACTAGTTTGCATAGCTGGTACATAAGGCATCGGTTGAAGATTAATGGCTGTTCCCACAAAGTTATTACCTGCATCTTGGTAGAACGTCATAAAGCCAAGTTGCGTGGCTGTGCCAGTTAAGTTACCGCCAGCGTCATTAAAGTAAGTCACCTGCCCCCAGGCGCGATTACCTGCAACAGAGGCAATAAACAGAACTAACATTAGAATTGCAAATCCAATTGGTTTCATTTTTTAATAGCCTCCATCATTGTGTCGGCGTATTGCAACGCCAATTTGCACATAGTTTCGTGGTCAAATGTAGATCCTTTAGCAATCAATCCCGTCATTGCTGCGGCTGCAAATTGAATGCGTAACGTCTCTTTAAATGTTTCTTCTTTTACAACGGGTGTTGGTTTCTTAGCTACGGCCATGATTAATTCCATTCTCTAGGTTTAGGGTCTTTGACCCGGGTTCTTGGATCTTCCATAATTTTGTATGTAGTTGAAGACATCAAGACAACTTCTGTGTGTAGGCTCATAATAGAAGCAGCACATTCGTCGCTGGTACCATAGCCCTTCTTTTCCAAGCAATACTGCACAGCTAACTGAAGAGCCGCTAACCAACCTGCTTTAAAAGCTTCGGCTTGTGGATCAGTTATGACGACGTTTTTACCCCCTGCCCAGGTTTCAATAGCTTTAGACATTGCGGTCATTTTTTACCTCGCTTGGTGGCACCCAGCCATACTTGCGAAAGATCTGGCTGATGTCGGTTTTAACTGATGGCGTCCAAGCTTTGCCTTCTAATAAATACTTGGGTTCTGGAACTACTTCTTTCTTTTTCTTCATCACTTCCTCCTGTTTAAAAACACTACGGGTAGTATACGCTTGTCGCATATACCACCCGCAATAGGTACTTTCCCTAGGTCATAAACTTTACAATCTTTTACGAAAACTTTACAATCCCGATCATTTTTATTGAAATTTCATGCACTTTTTTACATCTTAGCCAATATCCGCGTGGCTTCATCCATATTGAAAGCTTTCAAAGCCAACCCCTCAAACGTGGTGAGACCAGATCCTTGGAGCCGACCACGCTTAAACCCTTTGGATAGTAAAAGCTGGGCTAGACGCTTATTAGTGCCACGCTTCTCACCATTCTGTAGGCACCAAGCTTCCCAATCTTCCCAGATATCTTTAAGAGTTTCTTGACTATCAGCATTCTGCACAAATCGCTCCTCAATCCAACGACCTACTGGATCTTCGTCGTCAAAGTATTCCTTAGTCGCGGCAAGGACAGCAGAAGGTGGTTTAAGTCCTTCTTGTTGCCAAGCTAAGCAGCCTTCAATCATCCAAGCAAAGATCTGAGGCCATTCATTTTTGAGTTCATCTGAAAGCTGTTTGTTGACAACTTTTGGAGTCACAATAAACGGCACGAGATGGAAACGACGGCGCATAGCATCATCTAAGTTTTTAATCTCTGGCTTGTGATTGCCAAGGAATAAAAGCTTAAAGGTAGGCGCGTACTGAAAGAAGTCTTGATGCATATATCTTGCAGATATCATATCACCACCAGTGATAGCCTTTACCTTGGCTTCATCCCACGCCCTACCCTCTTGAGTCTCACTTGCCGATACAAGTCTTGCGCCTTGTAGCCCAGCAAGTTCAGTAGGATGACGATCATTAAAGCTTGCCGTAAATGTCTCCATCGGGGCAATCTTGGCATACTCGCCAAGAATGCCTGAGATGGCATTGACGAATACAGACTTACCATTACCGCCTGGACCCCAAAGGAAAGCCAAGTTATGCTCACTTACTAAACCAGTAAGGCAATAGCCAGCTAAGCGTTGAAGATAGGCAACTAACTCCATATCACCACCTGCTGCCTCAGTCATAAACGCAGTCCATAAGGGTGCTTTCTGACGATAAAGTGGAGTAACTGCGGCTAACTTCGAGACAAAGCGCATCGGTTCAGCAGCAAGGATTTCGCCTGTCTTTAAATCTACAGTACCACCTGGCGTACCAAGTACCCAAGGATCTGCATCTAAGAGTTCTGCATTGGCTACAATTTGACCATTTGATTTAAGTAATGATTGCACCGCGCCCACTGTACGAGCTGAAGATATAGCGATTGCTTTTCTTGCATTAGCCATTCTCTCCTTATCAGTAGTTCCGTGACGCAGAAATTTATCAGAAATCTCTTTGCAAGTTTGTACTACCATGCCAGGAACTTTTTGCATTGTGTCTAGGCGCCAGCATTGACCATCCCATACTAACCACTTAGACCAAGCAGGGATCCACTTAACTGTCTCACCATGCTTTAGTAAAAATTGATCAGCCACCCAAATGTCTGATAGCTCTGCGGCTAATAGCTCTTCTTCCTCGTCATCAACTTCGACATCAAATGCCTCAAACTCTTCACCTGCTGAGTTAAATCCATACTGACTAGCTTGGTCATATATCCAATCCGCGCCCACGACATACGGAGGGTGCATACGATCCCAATCACCTTTGACTGTAAATGGATCGTTATCGCCACCTTCCCACTTCTGCGCCCACTCTAGGAAGATTTCGTAGCCACGACCTTCATCGTCCTGCGAAGCTGCCTTAACAGCGTAGCCCATCTTTACGTAATCATCACGACTTGGAGTATCGTTAGGGATGAGGCTCATAGCTTGAGCTAGTCGATCCATGTCTTTAGCTTTAAGACTTTCCTGCGGGGTGCTACGTTTGTCCGCTAAATTGCCTGAGCCTTCACGCTGGCACTCAATATCCATCAACTGTAGCTCATCCGCTACAGCCTCTAGAAAGAGCGCTACGGCGTCTTGAGTAATAGTCGTGAGCTTGGTTGGCTTGATGATCGGATAAAGCCTCTCATGCTCGTTCCAAGACCATTTGTAGGGTTTCTGAGTTCTAGGATGAATGCCAGATACAACGTACTGCTGTCCTTCACCAAGCACCTCAACTAAATGTTGTTTTTCTGCAACACGAAACCAGATGCGCATTCTGCCAAACGGAATTTCTGTGTGATACATGAGCAAACGCTTAGGCGCCTGACCAATACGTACGGGTGCTGGGCCTAGATGTTCAATAGCTAATTGACCTATCATCTTAGATAGTTCTTCATCCGTACAATCGATATCTACGCCAGGAAACTTACCCGCTTTGATACCAATGTTGGCTTTGTCCATATCCATCTGCTCGGCTGAAGCTTCAGTACATTCTTCATTCTGCCAACCATACCCAACCCACCGACCTTGAGGATTTTTACGACCAGGGGCTTTACCTGCTGATTCTGGTTTAACTTTGGATAAAGGCGAAAGTTCTGCGCCTGGGGGTATTACTGATACTAAATCTGTATATCCGTTTTGGTATAGCTTTTTAGCTGTCATTTCCGATATCTCTTTCCGATCCAACCTTCGGCACCGATAGGACAATCTTCTGCCCAGGTTGGTACTGCACACATAATGGATTCAAATTCTTCTACACTGCCAAAGCCTTCCGGCACTTCTGCAACCACTTCATCGTGGACAGATAGAATACACCCATATCCTCTTTCTTCTAATCGAAGCATGGCATCAGCCATGATGTCTCTAGCTACAGCCTGAGTCACGTTCTCAGCTAAAAGTCCACCATACAGGTCATGACGCTCCCACTTCTTAGTAAAGCTATCCATGCCTTCAAACGAAACTGCTTCGCTTGTTGAACCCCATGGAGTAATACGTTCTACAATCTTCGGTTTTGCATAAGCTAGTGGCCGCTTACTAGGAAGCACACACCACAAATAACCACCGCGCTGTGTGTACTTCACACTACCGACCTCTTGAACCGAACCAGGCTTTTTAGTTGCATTGATCGCGGCACGATTTAGAGCGCTCCAGTATGCCACAATGTTATGGTTGGTTTCCCTATACAAATTAACGACTACTTTAGCTTGCTCAAGCGTTGTAGGAATTCCTGCTTTGATACAGGAGTCACTAAACTTCTGAGCGCCCATTCCGTATCCTAGACCAAGAATCGCCATCTTACCAACTTGTCTTTGATCTTTATCAACACTTCCTGGAGTAACTGAATAGATCTTAGAAGCCATAAGCTTATACACATCACCACCTTCTCGGAAAGTTTCAAGCAATAAACTTTCTCCAGCAAGCCATGCTAGAACCCTCGCTTCAATTGCGGCAAAGTCTGCTGCAATTAAATTGTGACCATCTTCGGCAATCAACATCGAACGTAGCATTCCTGAGATAACAGAAAGTACTGGCGCTTTAGCTTCAATAGCTTCAAAGTCTTTGCTATATACCATTGGTATATACACCTCAATATCGGATACGTCGCCACGTGGGAAGTTTTGGGGTTGCACCAACCTACCCGCCCAGCGACCTGTAGCAGCACCATGATATAGAAGTAATCCACGAATGCGACCATCCTTACAGACAGCCTCGAGCATAGATTCAACTTTGGCTACTGAGGACTTTCCTCCATCAGCTCTGATTGCCAACGCTTCGAGCGCCGCTCCACTTGCCAACGACTGCAAGCCTTTAATCTTGTCTTTCCCAAGACCATCCACTTCAAGCCCCTGTTC
>JGI24890J29729_1000767_pt1 | contig 17576 bp, 21 predicted proteins | sample FreactcultureFD7_FD_29729 | JGI IMG/M metagenome (IMG submission 29729)
TAATAAGGGCGCTGCTCTTTTTGACAGTGAAATTAGCACTGAAAAAGCTATTGAAGCGTACAAAAAAGCCATCGAAATCGATCCCAATCTCCCCGAAACCCTTATGAATCTGGGTCGGACTTCTAAGTGGTCCGGCAGACTTAAAGAGGCCATTGATTATTACCGCAAAGCCGTGGAAGCCAATCCAGATTATGTAGACGCTCACCTTAACCTCAGCTTTGCGTTGCTTATGGACGGCCAACTTGAAGAAGGTTGGAAGGAATTTGAATGGCGCTGGAAGTCAGATCAACTTAAGCCCCGTGGTCTGAAGATCCCTGAGTGGAAGGGTGAACCCCTGCATGGAAAAACCATCCTTGTTTACGCCGAACAAGGTTTTGGTGATGCCCTTCAATTTGTTCGCTACGCCCCTATCTTGAAAGCCCACTATAACTGCTATGTTATAGTGGAAGTGCGGAACCCCCTAGTTCGCTTGATCAAGACGGTTAAGGGGATTGATCAGGTCATTTCTTTTGGGGAGAAGATTCCTGAAGGCGTTGATTACGCTGTTTCAATGATGTCTATCCCCCGTGTTCTTGGTTCCCTTACAAAGCCACATGACTTTGAAGAACCTGTGTGGAATGGCCCCTATTTCAACATTGACGATAACCGTCATGATTACTGGAAGGCGGAACTAGCCAAACTCCCACCGGGTTTTAGGGTTGGTATTTGCTGGGCTGGAATGAGCAGGGCTGACAACCCACAGGCACAGAATGTGGACAGGCTCAGGTCAACCACGCTGGCTAGTTTCGCCCCCGCTGCTTCGATCAAGGGTGTAAGCTGGGTATCCCTTCAAAAGGGTCCGCCTGCTGAACAGATTAACACGCCAATGCGCGGCATGACTATTGGCGATTGGACGCCTGATCTGGACGATTTCTACGATACGGCAACCTTGATTAAAGAACTCGATCTTGTTATCACTGTCGATACGGCGGTGGCGCACCTTGCAGCAGCCCTAGGTAAGCCTACTTGGATTCTTAGCAGGTGGGATGGTTGCTGGCGTTGGCTTAAAGACCGCACAGATACGCCTTGGTACCCTAGTGTACGCCTGTTTAACCAGACAGCCCCCAATGATTGGACGCCTGTCATGGGACAATTAGCCGACGCTTTGCATGAGTTTGTGGAACAAAACACAGAAACACAGGCGGCATAAATGCAGGACCCTATTGATCCACGTCTAGCAATGATTGCGGCGCTTCAGCGTGGGCCACAGGGTCAACAGGTAGCTGGAGACGTGGTGCCGTTGCCTATGCAGCCCACAGGCGGGGCCACAGGCCCAACACCTTTGTCGGCCCCCTACGTTACAGGCCAAATGAAGGATCCAAAGATTGCACCTATTCCCATGAGTGTGTTAGAAGCTTGGATGAATAGAACAACAGCTAGACGGTAAGCCTAACCCCCAAAGGAGTGTTTTATGAGTGACGACTTTATGAGGCATACAGACATTTCCTGGAACGGAAATGTAGGCAAGGTCGAATACGGCGGTGGTGACCGCAGTATGATTGTATTCTTCTACACACGCCCAACGCACAATCCAGCCAAGTCGGCTGAAGCTGGCAGGCCAATTTATGAAGATCAGACCTTTGTACGTATTGCCCCTCCCGGCGAGCGCTTGAACATCGTTGAACGCCCTGCCAATCAGTCAGATACGCGCCGTTGGCCTATGCAGTGGGCACAGTTCAAGGAAAACAAGGAACAGACCGCAGAGGGCACCCCCATTGATCTTCTTTACCCAGATCAACCTTCTATTGGGGCAATGCTTAAGGCAAACGGTGTCCACACGATTGAGCAATGCGCAGAACTTTCAGCCAATGCTATTGAGTCCGTAGGTATGGGCTCCCAGCGTTATGTAAACGCTGCTGCCAACTACCTAAAGATGTCTTCCAAGGGCGTTGACGCGGCACAGTACCGCCGTGAAAGCGAAGAGAAGGATCGTCAGATCGCAACTCTCGTAAAAACGGTGGAAACACTGAAAGATACGGTTGCACAGCTTCGTGAAAATGCTGGTCAGACTGTAGACCTTAATCAGGTTAAAGCCCTGATTGCTGCACAACAGGGACGCCCTACCTACCCAGTTGGCCGTCAACTTGATCCAGTATTTGATCCGCAGACAGCGCAGATCAATGCTGTACATCACACAGCAGATATTGTTAAAGAGCGTGTAAGAAAGCGTTCGCGTTCTAAAATCTAATCTCTGAAGGAGAGATACGAATGCCTACAGCAACAGATCTTTGCGGCCTTGGCATGTCGCCATTTTTGGCGTCAGTGATAGGTAATGACCCACAGACAGTAACTTGCGCAGGTACCACCCTTGGTACGGCGGCTGCTATCCGCTCACACATTCCTGAATTGGTAGCTGCTGGTGGTGCCACAGGTGCAGCTCTTCCATCTACGGCTAAGGTGGGTACACCTTATTACATCTACTGCTCGTCTTCGACTTCAGCAGTTATTTACGTGCCATCAGGTCAGTTTTTGAACACTGTCCAGAATGACACGTTCACGCTGGCGCAGAAGAAGGCGGTTATTATGATCCAGTACAAGTTGAATAACTGGTCTACTAACCTGACAGCCTAAGTAGGGGGCTAAAATGTCCCTTACTCTCCTTCAGATAGTGCAGGCAGCCCAAGGCGAACTTGGGCTGCCTATTTGCACGTCTGTGATTGGCAACACAGATGCCACCACGACGCAAATGTACTATTTGGCGAATAACGTATTGGACGAACTGCGTCGCATGAACAGGTGGACTGTTCAGCAGTTTGAATATGATCTTATTGTTAATACCCCTGTCACAACAACCTGTGATATTGCCCCAAGTTCAAATATTCTAACGAATATCCCTGACACAAGCGGGCTTGCTGCGAATATCTTTGCTATTTCAAACGATAATATCCCTGATGCTGCCCGCATTGTCAGCGTGGATTCGGCAACACAGGTAACGATTTCTATGGAATCGTTGAATACTTCCCCAGTAGTAGGGGATACCATTATTTTTGGCCAAGATACTTACCCCATGCCGTCAGGCTTTGATTGGTTCAACAACAGGACCATGTGGGATCGTACCAATTTCTGGGAATTGCTTGGTCCTGACAGCCCGCAGCTAGATCAGTGGCACCGCTCCGGCATTATTAATACTGGCCCACGTAGGCATTTCAGAAAGATTGGCCCCTATGCGGATCAATTCCGTATTTGGCCACCTCCGTTTGAAATTGCCACACCCTTGCAGCTCGTCTTTGAATACCTGAGCATCAATGCCGTGGCAGTTAATGGTTCCAACACTGTATTTGCTCAGTATTTTGAGAATGATGACGATCAGCCACTTCTTGACGATCAAGCCATCAAGCTTGGTATTGAATGGATGTTCTGGGAGCGCAAAGGCTTCAACTTCCAGTCGATGCAGAACCGCTGGGTGGACTACGTTAACAGGCAAATTGCCCGTGACGGCGCTGCCAAGACCTTGAGTTTGGCTAAGAGTCAGAACAATCTGTTGATCTCAAGTATGAATGTTCAGGACGGGTTTTTTCCCGGCCCCGGATCTGGTAGTAGCAACTAATTGGATGCTAACGTGGCTGACGACGGCATCATCTCAAACATGATCAAGGCTTTGTGGGGCAGTTCTGACCCTGCTAAGCAGCCTGTTTGGTCACCCCCTCCAAGGACAGATTACCCGTCTGCTGACGACGTGGCTTTTGCACGTAAGAATGACATGACTTATGGGAGGCCTTCTGCTGGGATAGATACCCCCGGCCAAAGGCAAGGGGTTCTCCCTACAATTAAAGACGTCATGAACGCCCACAATACTGATGAACCTTGGAACATAAAACGGGTTCCAATGCAGCAAGCTGACCGTGATCGTGAGTATGCCGCTTATTTAGCGGCCAACCGCAGTCCTGTGGCAGCTCTGGGCTTTCAGCGTGGGGATAACCTTACCACCCCAACAGATTCATCAACCCCGAAACTGACACATGGGGGCTTCTTTGCCCCGGATCTTAATAAACTTTGGTATGACAATAGAAGCCCATCAAACGAAATTCATGAATCCACGCACCGTGGGATGGAGATGCTGGGCAATGTGCCGACTACACATGGCCCTATCTTTTCACCTGAGGAAACTTGGGTACGAGCTTTGATGCTCAAACATTTTGGCCCTATTGAGCAGGGCCGAGGTGATGCAGGGGATAAACAAGTGGCTTCCGGTCAGGCTGTGCTGAAAGCCAATCCTGGACGAATAAAAGAATTGGAAGACGCTGCTGCGCTAGAAATAGCACGACGTCACCCAATGGGTCCAAACTAATGCCTACGTATCTTGACCAGAAAGGCGCGGCAGACGCACTTTGGAATGGGTTAGGCCCCATGACTTCCCCAGCTACGCCTATTCCGCCTGTGCCACCACAAGGCCCTAGTAACGCCGAAATGGACGCTATTTTTGAACAACACGTCCGCCCCAAACTAGATAAAATCAATAAAGGTATGCCTTATGAATTAGGCGGTGGTGCCTATAATGACAGCCCGACAGCCCAGCAAGATGCTAGGGATTTAGAACAAAGGATTGATAAGGCATTTACCCACATGCTCCCTGATCCGTCTATCTTGCCACCGCCTGAATTGCCCGGTGATAATCCTACTAAGATCATTTCACCGGATAAACTGACGGATGAAACTTTCCATCCTGCTGATTACATGCCCCTGTCTTATGGCGCTGGTAAATACAAAATCTATACTCCGGCAATGGGTGATTTGATGAACACGATGCGCCCACCATTGCCACCACCATCACAGGATGTTATTCAGAAGCTTCTTGACGCCCTTAAAGGCAAGAAATAATGCGTAAAGTAGAATCCCTACAAAAAGCACCATTTCCAGCGCCTGATACGATCACAAAAGTGGTTCCAGCGCCGACTGAGGGTATGGATGCTATTTCGCCATTGTCGTCTATGGACCCCAAGCGTGCGCCCATCTTGACCAACTGGATACCGCGCCCCGGTTGGATTGAACTGCGTGCTGGTTACACAGGTTGGGTCAGAAAAATGACTGATTCGCCTGTAGAAACTTTGATGGTTTACAGGCCACCGGGTAATGCTGAGGAAATGTTCGCAGCAGCGGGCACCAATATCTATGATGTTTCAACATATGGAGCCTATTCATCTGTAGTTTCAGGGCTTTCATCGGCCCGTTGGCAGTATTCGTCATTCACACCACCGGCTGGAACTACGGTTATTCAATGCGTTAACGGTGTAGACAGCCTGCGTCAGTACAATGGCACAGCGTGGTCCACGCCAGCCATCACTGGGTTGCCCAATGCGGCTACGACTGCCAGCATCGTAAACATCTACGCTCAGAAAAGCCGCCTTTGGTACGTCCTTAAGGATACTACCATCATTGCTTTCATGCCTACGGGGGCCATTACAGGCGCTATCGCTGGATACCTTGATTTTGGTCAGCTTTGGTCAAAGGGCGGCTGGCTTGTGGCCATGGCCGATTGGACTATTGACGGTGGCAGCGGCCCTCAAGACTATGCGGTGTTCTTGTCTTCCCGTGGGCAGATCAGTATTTATGCTGGTGGTGACCCAACCAATGCTGCCAATTGGAATTTGGTAGGTACTTTCGATATTTCACCACCTATCAGTTACCGTTGCTGCACCCGTGTTGGTTCGGACGTGGCTGTTATCACCCTTCAGGGGGTTCTTCCTCTTTCTCAGGCACTTCCGTTTGATCCAAGCGCTGATAGAAGCGTGGCCATTACTGCCCGTATTCAGAACGCCATGGCTCAAGCTATCACACAGGCCAGAAATAACTTTGGTTGGCAGGTTCTAGGTTTTCCAGCCGAGCAGTTAGCTATCTTGAATGTACCTCTTACTGAAAATGTTCAACAAATTCAGTATGTTATGTGTGCCTTAACAGGCGCATGGTGCGAAATTGATGGTTGGAGTGCTAACTGTTTTGAGATCTTTAATGAAGATCTTTATTTTGGCTCCAATGACGGAAGCGTGAATAAAGCTTTTGACAGTGGCACTGACTTCGATCAGCCAATTATGGCTGACATGCAGTGCGCCTTTAACTATTTTGATGATCCGGGTCGCCTAAAAAGAGTAACTATGGTTCAGCCTCAAATGGTGGCCAGTGGCTCTATCACGCCCACCATTTCGGTTGACGAAGACTTCAACACTGCTACCACTTCGGCACCGATTTCTATTCTTCGAGGCGGCGCTCTTTGGGACTTCTCATCTTGGGATATAGCCTTGTGGCCAGAAAACACAGTGGTTGTGCAACCTTGGTTAAGTGTTGACGCCATTGGCCATGCTCTAGCCATCCGTATGCAAGTTAACGTACAAGCTGCGACAACAGTTGTTATTGGTGGGTTTGATATAGGAGAGTTCGATGCTGCTACCTTTAATTCTGAGAGCAGTGCGGGCGCTGCTTCGATTCTCCAAGTAAATTCATTCAACACGATATTAGAGCTTGGCGGTTTCATATGATTTTTATAGAAAAATCAGATACTTATGAATAAACGTAGGAAACTTTGTAAATTAAGAGAAGAACTTCACGGCGGTTTTGCACGTCATTTCTAAAGGTGGGATATGGATACTAACGGGATGTCACCAGATACCGTGCAACAAATGCTTGCACTGTTGTCGCAACAGCAGCCTCAACCCACAGGTCAGGATACCTCACTTGGTATAGGGTCTGACCCATTTGGAATGAATGGTGGGATGCCTAATGGGCTTTCTTCTGCGCCCATGGCGACAAACTCTGTTCCTTCTCAAGGTGCTGCCCCGCCACAATTTGGCACGAACCTTGGTGGAGCTGGTGACATGCCACTGGCACCAGCCGGAGGCACCTTTGGTGCCGACCCAGCCACACAAAACGCAGGGAATGATCAGGCTGCTCAAATGGTCGCTGCCTTGGGCAATACTGGGCTTGGTGGGGCAACGACGGCAACACCAATGAGTACGCCAATGGCACAAGGTTACGCCCCGATGCCTTACTTGGGTGATGTACCTCCACCAGAAGCACCACAGCAGCCTAATTACGGGATGCTTGGTATGCCACCTCCACAACCCCCAGCACCATTACAAGCACCACCAGTAGGAATGATGGGTTAAATGTACGGAATATTAATCGGTGACGATGAACGAATTGCTAGCTGGGCTTTTACGCATTTCCAGCGTATTCCTGTTACCTATAATAGGGTTCTTGGGATAGTTGATAATGATGACGGTGTTTTGGTGGGGGCCATTCTCTTCACCAACTATAACGGCTACAATGTGGAACTGAGCTATTACGGGCCATGGACACTTACTTTAGGTATCGTTCGCGTTATCTCAAAGATTGTTGTACACGAATTCAATGCCAGTCGAATGACTGTCCTGACTTCGAAAAAGAACAAAAGATTGATGCGATCCCTTCAAAGGTTCGGATTTAAACTTGAAGGTGTCCAGCGTTGTCAGTATGGTATCCGTGATTGCAGCAGGAATACCGCTGTCCGTTTCGTAGCTTTCCGTGATCAGATTGAAAGAGTTGCTGGAGTACCTCAAGCAGAAGTACAGAAGCAGCAAGGTTAGTTATGCTTTTTTCACCTCCACCGGGATACAACGCTTCTGCCGTTAATAGGCAGAATATTGGTACGCAAGCTGTCCCCGGTCAGCAGGGAAATATAGCGCAGGGTTATCCAGCAAACCCATTCCGTTCAAGTTATGCCGCGCCATCAAGCTATTCGGTACCATCTGCTGTCCCTGCCGCCAATGCGTATTACAATCAGCCCAAAGGCAATCCAAATATGATGATGGCCAAGGCTCTTAAGGGAGGGATGTAATATGGGTGACTCTTCGAGCCCACCAACCCCAGAACAGCCCGGTTCCGTTGCTGCCACGCAGCAGGACTACAACACCAATTCTGCCACCCAAAGTCAGGCAGGCAGCAACGTCAATCAGTACACGCCTTACGGCAGTCTTACCTATGCGCAGACTGGTACTGGCCCCGGTGGCGTTCCCCTTTACACATCTACGTCTTCGCTCAGCCCGCAAATGCAGGCAATCGTCAGCCAGTTGCAAGGTGACGTGACGGGATCACTTGGTAAGGCTAATTACGGCAGTTCAGATCCAACTGCAACAATTGGCAATATGACGAATGGAATGGTCAAGGAAGGGCTTGATCAGCAGCTATCCTACCTTAAGCCGTATTATGATGCTCAAACCAGCCAACTCGATTCGAAACTAACCAATCAGGGATTTACCCCCGGCACGCCTGCCTATAAGCAGGCTATGAACAATCTTACACAAAGCCAGAACCAAGGTGTGAACGGTTACCTTGCACAGATCCAGCCAGCCGCATACCAGCAGGCTACGAACGAATACCTGCTCCCATTGAAAACAGCTTCACAGGAAGCTGGGATGCTTAACAACGGTGCCACGAACGCTACGACTGGCCTTGTTAACCCGGCACAGTTGAAGATTAACCCTGCGGACTACACCGGGGCTACATCTAGCTACAATGATGCACAGATGAAAGCTTACGATGCACAAATGAAGCAGCAGACTGCAATGATGTCCGGTTTGTTTGGTATTCCAACAGCGGCGTTGGGCGGTTGGGCGAAGGGTGGTTTTGCTGGTCTGGGTGGCGATGCTGCTGCTGGCGGTACGGCTGGCGATGCTGCCTTTGCCGATCTAGCAGCAAGTGCTTTACCGGAAATGTTTATATGAAGTATGACGATACGGGTTTAAATGCGATTGAAAGTTATGAAACTCTCCTTCTTCAACAAGAAAGGTTGCGAAGGGGAAAAAGGTCAGTCCAAATGTTCCCCACCGGTACGCAGGAACTGCCATTACTAATTGGTTTTGAACGAATAAAAAATGCCCGTGGGGTTTTTCATTATAACCCAAGAATGATTGATAAAGAAACTCTTTTAGAGTTGAGCAAAAATAGAAGAGAAAACGTGTTTTTAGAATTGGGGCCGTACAGTAAACAGGATGTCCTAGATAAGGTCGAACCTTCTATTACTGTTATGGAAATAACGAAGGATGGTGTAGAGGTAAGGGCCGCACTGTGTTGTGCCAGTCTCTTGGAAGACCAATGCAATTATTTTGAGAAAACAAAAGACACTGAAAACACAATAGTTTGCGTTAAATTCGCTGACAGAGTAATGAAAAAAATGAATGAAGGAGTCATTTCATGGCGCTAGACCTGACTGATCTTAGGCAGCCACCTACAGTTCAGCCTATGTATGATAATTCTACTACTCCAATTTCAAACGCCCAGCAAATTAAGGCTATGAATGAGTATGCGGCTCTCTTGGCCAAGAACTCACAAATGCCTGTGCAGCACTGGTCACAGGGCGTTTCTAATATGGTCAATGCACTGGTAGGTGGCATGGTGGATAACCGTGCTGCTCAGCTTCAGAACATGGGCATTAAGCATGGGCAGACTGAATACTCAAACCAAATTCCTAGCGCCCCTAAGCCAATGCCTGATGCAAGCGGTGACGCACCTTCGGATAAAAGGTCTGCCCTCCCTGAGGGTGCGTCTAATTATGCTTCAAAGGAGGGCAGCGACCTACTGGATAGAGCCGCAAAGGCTACATCCAAGCAAGAGAGTGGTGGTCGTTATGATAACGTAACGACCACAAACAACGTGAAGACTGGCGTGCCACAAAGTGCGCTTGGTAAATACGGCGTTATGGATTTCAATGTAGGCCCTTGGACTAAAGAAGTTCTTGGCAAGGAAATGACCCCTGAAGAGTTCCTTGCAGATAAAGGTGCGCAAGATGCTGTTTACCGTGGTAAAATGGGTCAATACATCGCGAAGTATGGCCCAGAAGGTGCCGGTAGAGCTTGGCTTGGCGGTGATGGCGGGGTTGACCACCCTAATAGGCGCGATGCTCTTGGGACCACTGTTGATAGTTATGGCAAGAATTTTGTAAAGGCACTTGGTCAGGGTACGTCTGCCGAAGGTGGAACGGCTATGGCCTTCAATGGTCAGCCTGCCGCGCCCGGTGGAGATGCTGCCCGTGCTATAACGATGGCTTTGGCTAAGGGTACCCCTGCCGCAGCACCTCCTTCTGGTGCGCCAGCAGGTGTGCACGTCGCACAAGCCCCAGTCGGTCCATTTTCTAACCCAATCGATGTTCCAAAAGGAATTTTGCCTCCAGCATCTACTTACACAAAGGGCCAAATCGGTAATCTGGCTGTTAATCCTTTCATTAATGAAAAGCTGCATGACAATGCACTTAGCCTTTACATGAATACGCAGGTTAACCCACAGTCTATTCCAACGACTGGCGGCAAGATCATTGTGCCGCCCGGTGGTGGCAAAGGTTACTTCGTCCCTGACCTTCAGAAGGGTACTGAAAAGGTACCCGGTGGTGGTGAATACCCAACTTATGAAACTATTGGACCTGATTTAAAGGTTAGACGCCTTGAAGACGGTTCAACCCCTTCAGCGCCCGGTACCACAAGTGCCCCTGTTGGGGCACCGCCGCCGCCGTTGCCACCACGCACCCCTATTACACCAGCAGAGCCAGCCGAAGCTCCGGGCAAGTCGGGTGCTTTGGAATTACCTGCACCGCCTTCAAATATATTGGCCTACAATGACGGTGGCCCGGTTTCTGACGCCGCAACGCCTGTCTCACAGGCCGTGGCAGCGGCAGCGGCAAAGGGTGCCCCATTGGCAGCCCCAGCCGAAACTGGCTCACAGGCTATAGACAAGGCTCAGGCGGCTATAATGCCTGCCGGTATTCCGGGTGCAGGGCCAGCCGCTGCCTCACCAATGGGTGATAAAATGGCTGCGGTCCTCAATGCGCCGCCACCTGTAAGTCCGCCCGGTGTTCAGGTTGCTGAAACCAACCAAGAGCGCCGTAACAGGCTTATGGACGAAGGTATTGAATACAAACGTCGTGAGTCTTTGGCTGCTGACGATGCCAAGGCGTACACTAAAAATGTTCAGGATTATGCACAGATAGGTACCTCTTCTTTAAATAACCTGCCTCTGCTGAAATCGGCTTTAGAGCTGACCAATGATAAGCGTTACTACAGCGGTCTATTTAATGATCCATGGGAAATCCTGCAAAAAGGTAAGGCAGGCCTCGCTGAATTTGGTTTTGGTGGTGATAAGGCTGCCGCTGCCCCAATGGAAATCTTCCAAAAGATCCTTTCGGGCAGCATCGTGCAGGCTTTGAAGACGCAATTGGGTGGTTTGGGTCAAATCCGTTTGGCTGAAATTGACTTGATCACGAAGTCGGTTGCCAACAAGTACAATACACCAGCGGCCAACCGTGCAGTCCTGCAACTAATGATTGCTACAGGTGAACAGGCACACAATGTTGGTACGATTGCCACACAATATGATAAAGGCTGGGTTCTTGATCCAAAAGGCAACTGGACACGGCGTCAAGGGCCACCAACGAACGCTGGCTTGCATGAAGCTGTAGATAACTACACAAAGGCAAATCCACTTCTGACTGATGATCAAATCAAAGACATCGGGAATACATTCGCTATTGCCGATAAAACGGCAAAGCCAAATGCAGCCGTGCCTTATGAAAAGACGAAGGCTGAGTTTATCAAGGCTGCTGGCCTTGGTATGACAGCTAAGGATGCACAAGAACCAGCGGCCTCAGCAGGCCCAGCGGCTGACCCACTTGGAATACGTTAATGCCTACAATTGGCGAAATCAGGCGGCAGTTTCCTCAGTATAATGACATGCCGGATGCAGCTCTTGCTGATGCCCTGCATCAGAAGTTTTATGCTGACATGCCTAAGGCAGATTATTATGCCAAAATCGGTTTTAATCCGCCAGATACCACCCCTGCGCCTACTGAAGAAGTTAGCACAGATGCAATGGGTATGCCCCTAGGGGGCGCATACACAAACACGCTGCCGTCTAAGCAGCAAGCCATTGACACTGGAGGCGCAATGGGTGCCTTTGCCGACTCAGCACTTGACCCCCCAATTATTGGTCCTGCCCTTAAAGGCTCTACTGACCGCATCGTTGCTATTGGCAAGACCTTGGCTGGTGGTAAGTCTTATGACGAAGAACTAAAGGGCGTTCAGGAAAAGACCAAGAAACTGAAGGAGCAGTACCCTGATGCTGCTGCTGTAGGTAAGGGCGTCGGTACAGCACTTATGATGGCACCGATCATGATGGCTGCGCCTGAATTGTTTGGTTTGGACGCGGCAGCGGGCCTTTTTGGTAATACGTTAACGGCTGTTGGCTCCGGTACCGTACTTGGCGGGGCAGATGCTGCCATTAGGGGTGAACCAATCCTTAAAAATGCCGCAACTGAAGGGCTGATAAGTGGCGCAATCCCCATTGTTGGTAAGGCTGTTGGTGGCATCTTTACTGGCATTTTAAAACTTCTGACCCCACAAGCTGAAGGCGTCCTTAAAGGTGTCAACAAGCTCGCCCTTGAAAAGGCAAGCACGTCGGCAAAGGCCGCTGGCCTTACAGACGAAGCCATTGCCAACATGATCAATACGAAAGGCCCGCAAGCCTTTCTAATGGAATATGCCCCGGAGATGTTTGGTCATGGTGCAGGTATCGCTGCTGCGCCGGGCAAAGCCGGTAAGAATGCAATTCTTGAGTCCTATGAAGCGCGTGGAGCTGTCCCTGCGCGCACTGCCCGTATTGAAGAGGGTCTTAATGAAGGCATGGGTAAGCCCACGAATATAACTCAGACAACCCTTGAAAATGCTGAACAGCGTCAAAAAGATGCTGGTCCGTTGTTTGATCAATTCAGAGAGATGCAGGTTCATCCAACACCTGAGGTTAAAACCCTCACAGAGCAATTGGATAAAGCCGGATACTTGGCAGAAGCCCGTCAGGTCGCACTTGATAAATCACTTGGTACAGGTGCGCCAATTTCTCCAATGGAAGACTTTTTCACTACCGGAGCCAAAAAAAATTGGCCAACTACTGAATCTTGGAGTCATGTAAAACAAGCAGTTGATAAAAGAATTGCAGCGTCTTATGACGCTCATGGTTTGCCCACACAGGCAACACGGGATCTGCGTCAGATAAAGGCGCGTATTGACAAAGTTATTGGTGATTCTAGCCCAGAAACCAAGAAGGTTTGGGACGAAGCCCGTGAAATCTGGGGCACTTCTAAAGCCATTGATAACGCACGTAAGCAGGGCTTGAATGCATGGAATCCTAAGTACACCAAGGATCAAATGCTTCAAGACCTTACTGACATGTCGGCTGCTGAGCGTGCTGCTTTCAAGGAAGGTTCACGCGCCGCGCTTGCCGAGCACAGTGGTAGGTACGTTGAAGGTGTTGGTGCTGAGAAGGTTGGCAACTTTCTTCGAACTGAGAACAATGCTGACAAGTTCCGGTACCTTACCATGCGTAAGGGGTACGACCCTGAAGGCTTCATCAAGAGCCTAGATCATCTTGCATTGGAAAAAGAGGCCGCAAAGAAACTTGGTACATCGGCTGAAGAAAATATTATCGAAAATGGTATGAAGGAGATGGTGGCGAACCCTGCCAATCTTCCAATTAACAAATTACGTCATGAGTATTCTCTTCATGTTACCCCGCTTAAAGCTCCTTTGACGCCTATTGGACGCTTTCTAGAAAAGCGTCAGCTTAAGCAGTATGAGGAGATGCGTGACGCCCTTGGAAAGCTTTATACGACACAAGGCCCTGAGGCTCAGGAAATTGCTAGGGCTTTGCTGCGTTACAAGGCACCGGGGGCTAATGGTGCGCAGGCAGGATTAAATACAGCAGCAGTCGTAAAGGCCCTTGGCGGTCAGAACACCCCGGCAATGCAACAGCTACCGTTTGGTCTGAGTGACCGTCAGTAACGGCCTTCTTTTCTATCGATGTAAACAGCGATTGACGTTAAGAGGGTCATACCAAGGATAAAGGTCCAGATAGGGTTAATACTGACACCCCAACGGACTACCTTATGAACTAAAAGTATGAGTACGAAGAAGGTGAGTAACATAAAGAAGTAACGCACTTAAATCTCATGCTTTAAGGTAAAAAGATGCCAAGAAACGGCAGCGGGCAATACAGTCTTCCAGAGGCAGCTTTTATCCCCGGAAGTACTATATCTTCTAGCGCTGTTAACAGTGATTTCAGTGATATTGCAAGCGCACTGACCGGATCGGTTGCGTCTGACGGTCAAACACCCATCAGTGCCCCCCTGAAGTTCTCAGATGGCAGCCCATCTGCGCCGTCAGTTACTTTTAACACCAATACAAATGATGGTTTTTACCATCTAAGCGCTGGTATTGTAGGTTTAGCACTTATAGGAATAGAAGGTTTTCTGTTCACAGCCCCCACAGCAAACGCTGGTTCTGGTTTGCTTGGTCAGGGGAGCGCAGTCCTGATACCTATTGGTATCATATTGGATTATGGTGGCAGTACTGCCCCTGTGGGATGGTTCTTGCCATACGGTCAGGCTGTTTCTAGGACAACATATGTTGAGCTATTTCAAGTAATTGGCACAACATTCGGTTCTGGTGACGGATCCACCACTTTCAATTTGCCTGACTGCCGTGGCCGCGTTACCGCTGGCCGCGACAATATGGGGGGCAGTGGCGCTGGCAGACTTACGTCAACAATTATTTCCCCTGACGCAAACACAGTCGGTGGTGTGGGTGGTGCACAAACCATTCAACTTTCACAAGCCAATCTTCCATCAGCAGGATTGACTGTTTCAGGTTCTGCAACTGTTACGTCAACGAGATCTGATATTCTTAATTTCGGGGGTCTTCAGACTCCACCAGACACTGGCCCACCTTTGGGTTCCCTTGGTGTTGGCACTGGTATCGGCCTTGTTTCTACAGGGGCAATTACTGGCACAACAAGTGCCATGGGTTCAGATGTGTCACATAATAACGTACAACCAACACTTATTGTGAATAAGATTATCTTCGCGGGGCACCCATAATGCCATTTAATGCAGCAGGCGTTAACTCTTTCTTTTCTGTTGCCGGTTTAAAATACAAGGGGGGCCAGTAACTTGCCGTTCTCAAATTCAGGCGTGTATACCCCCCCAACTGGTGCACAGAATGCGGCACCGGGCGAAGTTATCCGTTCTGCAACATGGAATTCAATCTTCACTGATCTATCAACAGCACTAACACAATTGGGGGAAGGAATATTTCTTCCGACACCACGCACAATTTCATCATCTGGTAGTTTCACAGTTCTGGCGACTGACACAACAATCCTTATTACTGCCCCAGCACCAACGATTACATTGCCATTGAGTTCGGTAAAGACTGGCCCAATTGTTATTTATGGCGCTGCTGGCACTATCTTTAGCGGTACAAACTCAGTTCTGCTCTGCTCTGGTGGTGACACCATCAACGGCTCAGCAACCCGGACACTGACAACTGCTTACCAGTCCATCTACCTGTACCCCAGATCATCAGGCGGCTACCTAGTAAGGTAAAAACATATGAAGCATCACAAGTACCGTGATCGTGGCTTGACACTTTTGCGTATTAAAGAACTTCTTGTCTATGAGGAAGATTCAGGGAAGTTTACTTGGAAAGTGCATAGAGGCAGACTTGCAAAAATTGGGTCTATTGCAGGAAATATATCCAAAGATGGATATGTTCGTTTGAAGATCGATGGTTTTACGTATCTGGTGCATTGCTTGGTGTGGTTTTATAAAACAGGTGCTTGGGCAACTTCTGAAGTTGATCATAAAGATCTTAATAAAAGCAACAACAGGTTTAATAACTTAAGGGAAGCAACACCAAAACAAAATTGCGCAAACAGAAAGAAAAGATCAGATTCTAAGAATCTGTACAAAGGTGTATCTAAGAAATGTAATAAATGGCGGTCTTCTATTATGATTAATGGTAAAAGAGTTCAATTAGGGTATTTTAATACCCCTGAAGAAGCACACACAGCTTATGTGGAAAAAGCTATTAAAATTAACAGTTCTTACGCAAGGGGTGTTTGATGCCGAACCTTAAGGTCATTGATATTTCGCATCACAATACTGTTGATCCGGGCGGCTTTGAGAAGATGTATGCTTTTGGCATAAGAGGTGTTATTTTTAAAGCAACACAAGGTGTTGCTTACATAGATCCAACAGCGAAACCCCGAGCTGAAGCAGCCAAAAAAGCTGGCCTCCTTATTGGCTTTTACCATTTTGCCACGGCTGACGATGTAGACCTTCAGGTTAAGCACTTCCTTGATGTAGCCGGTGCTGATGCCAACACCCTCATGGCTTTGGATCATGAGCCAAACAAGGGCAACGAACTTGATTTAGATGGAGCTCAGGCTTTCCTTGAAAGCGCCCGTGACCAGCTAGGCCGTAAGCTTGTCCTTTACAGCGGTAACCTGATCAAGGAACAACTTGGTGATGCTGACAGTGAATTCTTCGGATCGCATAAGCTCTGGCTGGCACACTACAACAACAAACCTAAGTGGCCACCGGCTTGGGATAATTATTTTTTGCATCAGTTCTCAGGAGATGGTGTAAACAACAACGAGATAACTGTACCCGGTATTAACCCCGGCAACCAAATTGATATGGACAGTTACGCAGGTACTGATGAAGAACTGACAAATGAGTGGGCAAGTGGCTAATGATGACGCCACAGATGATCTTTTAGACCAGCAGGCCACTGGGGATGGCTGGTGGGGCCGCTGGCGTGCTGTTCAGGCATGGGAACTTACAATTGAAATGCCCCTTGTTGTTGCCGGGACTATGTTTTCGGTAGCAATGGGGCACCAGTTTGTAGTCAAAGCCCTAGTAGACTTGACTCCAATTATAACTTTTTATCTAACCGGGCGCTTTGCCGTCCTTGGTGTTCATGTGTGGAAAGGCTCACAAGAGCGCCAACTTGCCATGTCTGAACGAAGCGTTGTTAAATCTTCGAGGGCAGATTGATGTTGAGTATTATTTGGGGTTGGATTTATAACGAGGTCTTCAGTTGGGGTGGCATAGGTGCCATCGTAGCGGCAGCGGCTTGGGCCGCATGGTTCTTTACCCCCGCGCTGCTTGTCACTTACAAGCATCAACTTCTTAACATAGCCATAGCCACTACCGTTTTTACGGTAGCTCAGGCATACTTCTTCTCAACTGGCTATAACGCTGGGGAAGCTGAGTGTAAGGGCCGTTGGGATGCAGCCAACCTTAAGGTTGTGCAGGAAAAGGCTGAACTGGCTACAAATATCAGGAAAGAAGCTGAAGCCAAGGTTAAGGCGGCTCAGGTTGAGTTGCAGAAGCAGGCAGATTCGTTTCAAAAGCAGATTGATAATTATGAGAAAAAGCTGGCAACTAGGCAGGGTGGCAGTTGCCCTCTCGACGCTAACGATCTTAACCAATTGCGCGGGATCAAGTGACTTCGGTACACCTACGCTTCAGACGGCCGTTCCTGAAGCCTGTGAAAGTATCCTAGTTACAGTTCCTGACCCCATTGATACCGCAAAGATAGCTGACAGCGCCCTTGCTCTTCTTGCGAAATACAGGCAAAAGTTGGGCTTGGCGAATGGCAGGATCATAAAGGCACGTTCCTGTTTCGAAGGCGTAAGAAACCGATTTGAAGCAGGAAAATAAGAGGATCTTATGGGGGTTGCTG
>JGI24890J29729_1000768_pt1 | contig 17532 bp, 25 predicted proteins | sample FreactcultureFD7_FD_29729 | JGI IMG/M metagenome (IMG submission 29729)
CACAACCGTTGTATGAAGAAAGTAATTTGGTATATGTGTATGATTATCGTGCAGTAACCAATAATGTGACACAAATATCATTGGTGCCAAATGCTGTAAACAATGTTTATACAATAGGACTATCAGATGTAGACAAGAATATCATATCTGGGGTTACTGTTTTTAATAACAGCACTAAAACTTATATAGATAGTTCCAACTACCAGGTTGTGATTGTTGACTTGGCACCAGAATTACAGATTAATGCTGGAAGTTATATTAATGTTGGTGATTCTTTGACAATAACGACATTGATTGGAAATACCATATACATTAATGGAGAACAAATCAAATTTACTATTGTCAACCCAGTGACCAACACTCTTGGTGGATTGCAACGCGGCGCAAACGGAACGGGAGTACAGTTATATATCTCACAATATACAGAAGTGTATGGTATATTTTCAACAAATAGACTTCCTGATACCTATTATAATCAAACATGGAATTCCTATGTTTATAATCAGACACTAGGAGACCCACTACAGATCAGCAACACTGTTCCTGCACTATTCTTAGAAGTGGATGTAACCTAAATGATAAATAATCAGATGAAAAACAAAGAAAATAAACCATACACCCAGAATTCTGGAAAGCCAAATGAAGTTGGAGGAATATATTTTTCCTCCAACATTAAAATTTATGATCCTAACTCAAATGAAGTCTTAGTACAAAAAAGAGGGGATAACTAATGTCAATGATCAATCTGCAATACAAAGTTGAAGGATTTGTAAAAATCTTTGATCCGAACTCGGGTGAAATTTTTGTCGACAAGAAAAACGCTATTAATTACGAAACAATGAGTATTGCCTTGGCGAACTCACTGAGTGATCGCGGTTATGGACAAATATATCAAATGGCATTTGGCAACGGTGCAGCGGCAGTGGACGAAACTGGCGTTATTACTTATCTCCCACCAAATACTACCGGTTTAAATGCTTCGTTGTACAATCAAACATATGCAAAGATCGTGGATGATACTAGCGTATTTAATCTTGATCCAACCAGAAATAAAATGACTGTGTATCATACTACAGGCAATCTATATACTGATATTCTCGTACAATGTCTGCTTGATTATGGAGAACCCTCAGGACAACAGGCTTTTGATAATAGTACAGCATTAGTATCTGCTTATACTTTTGATGAGTTGGGTCTATTAGCCAACTATGGAACTGATAGCAATGGAAACCCAATTACTCAGTTGTTAACCCATGTGGTGTTTCACCCAGTTCAAAAGTCGTTAAACCGACAGATACAAATAGACTATACTGTTCGTATCCAGTCAATCTCCAATTTGGTAACTATTTAAGACAGGACAAATAAATGTCATATATTATATACAAAAGTGACGGAACAACATTATGTACCATTTCAGATGGTACTATCAATGTTACTTCAACATCACTAGGTCTTCCTGGAAGATTGTATCCGGGATATGGACAAGTATTTGACACTAACTTTGTACACTTGACCGAAAATTTTGCAAATAGTTCCCCTCCAGTAAATCCCATTAGAGGGCAATTTTGGTATGACACAGGCAACTCTGTCATGCGTATATCACCAATTGATAATGAAGCCGTAACATCAAGCTGGATGGTAATATCAACTTTTGATTCTAATGGTAATCTTGGACAATCAGGAAGTTTTGCTGCAAATAACCTGAATCTTACAAATAATGTATACGCAAATAATATTTTCTTGAATGGTTATGCTAATTTCTCAAGAGGAATGTCAGCTAATGGTGTATACACTGGCGTCTTTTCAGATGGTATAGTATTTGATTATTCTACTGGGAATGGCAGAATTAGTGTTGGTTCTTTGGATGGCATTAATTTTTACAGTGGTGGAGTAGGCAATACTAAAATTTTCGGAATTGATTCAAACGGAAACATTACTTCTACAAATGCACTGCTAGGAAACTCTGCGACCGCATCATATTTTACCGGAACACTTACTACTTCCTCTCAACCAAATATTACAAGTGTGGGTGCCATGACAGGGCTTACTTTTGTATCAAATGGCAACATTACGTTGAGTGGTGTTTCATCACAACTTACTGGTGCTAATTTATTATCTGCAACATATCTAAGTGGAACATTAATAACCAACGCACAACCGAATATCACAAGTGTTGGCACGTTGACAAATCTTGCGGTTGTAGGAAATATAACGGCCACAAATCACATAGGAAATCATATTGGTAATGGTTCAGGACTTAATTCTATAACTGCCGCCAATATATCTGGGATAGTAGCCAATGCAAATTATGCATTATATGCACAGCAACTAGTTGCTGGTGCAGGAGCGTCTACTGCCATTACTGTTACGGCAAACGCCCAACCAAACATTACAAGCGTAAGCAATTCATTTACCCAATTAGCATTTGCGCCAAACGGCAGTATCACTATGAGTGGTGTTTCATCGCAACTTACTGGTGCTAATTTATTATCTGCAACATATCTAAGTGGAACATTAATAACCAACGCACAACCGAATATCACAAGTGTTGGCACACTAAGTTCATTGTCCGTTTCTGGTGCATTTTCAGCAGCAACTGTTAGTGGGAATGGCGCTGGATTAAATTCATTGACTGGGCCAAATGTGATTGGTACAGTAGCTAATGCAAATTATGCATTATATGCACAGCAACTAGTTGGTGGAGCAGGTGCTTCTACTGCCGTTACTGTAACAGCAAATGCACAACCAAACATCACATCAGTAGGTACATTAACCAACCTTACAGTGTCCGGAAACATAACAGGTGCAAATTTAAATGGAAATCACTTTGGTAATGGCGCAGGTTTAACTAATATCAATGGTGCAAATGTTGTCGGTACAGTTCCTCTTGCTGCTACTGCAAACTCAGTGGCGGGCGCAAACGTGTCCGGACAGGTGAGCAGTGCAGCATATGCATCACAAGCTGGATCATTGACTGCTGGAGTTAATGCAACTACAGCAAATACAGTAACAAATGCTTCACAACCAAATATTACTACAGCAACTAATCTGGTAACGGTTGGAACACTTTCTTCACTATCAGTAAGTGGAACAATCTACACGGCATCGGCATTTAGTGGAAATGGTTCAGGAATAACATATATTCCAGCATCAAGCGTAAGTGGTACAGTAGCCAATGCTGCGTATGCAACTACGGTGGGAAGTATCCCAGCAGCTAATATTGTTGGAACAGTAGCTAACGCAACTTATGCAGCAGGTGCTGGCTCTTCTACTACAGCAGGTACGGTAACTACAAATGCACAACCAAACATTACAAGTGTTGGCACATTAACAAGCCTTAATGTTACTGGAAACATAACAGGTGCAAATTTAATTGGAAATCACTTTGGTAATGGTTCAGGACTTAGTTCAATTTCTGGCTCTAACGTAACCGGAAATGTATCAAATGCCGTATATTCTACAAACGCTGGAACTTCTGTTATTGCAGGTACGGTAACTACAAATGCACAACCAAATATTACGAGTATTGGTACATTAACGAGTCTTAATGTATCAGGTAGTATAACTGCAGCAAGTGGAACTATTACTGGCAGTTTATTGACGGGTACTATTACTACAAACGCACAACCAAATATTACAAGTGTTGGCACATTAACGAGTCTTGCGGTAACTGGTAACACCAGTTCTGGTAATCTTACTACAAACACTATTATAGCAACCACTATAACTTCTAACAATATCACCAGTAGCTTTTTTTCAGGAAATGGTGCTGGATTAACAAATATCAATGGCGCAAACGTCACTGGGGTAGTAGCTGCTGCCAACAACGCTACATATGCGGCATCTGCCAGTTCAGCCACAATAGCCGGAACAGTAACTGCTAGTGCACAACCAAATATTACAAGTGTTGGTTCAACATTATCTATTAATGGTTCAAATGCTATAACTCTCTCTAATTATACAGGAAACTTTAACGCTCAGGGCACATCAGGACTGTATTATGGTGGAACTAAAGGTGGCTGGACAAAACTTCCTAATGGTCTCATAATGCAGTGGGGAAATGATAATACATTTTTTCCGGGAGAAGGCGGGGTCACTGTAACATTTCCAGTAACATTCCCTAATATGGTATTAACTGTGGTGGCGGTCCAGAGAGGAGATGGTACAGTAGATAACGATATGTGGGTTCAGGTTCCATATATAACTAATACATATTTTACTTTATATTATCAAGCACCATCTAGCGGCAATAATGGTTACGGATACAGATGGGTAGCATTTGGATATTAATATGACATATTATTATAGTCCAACTACAAAGGGCTTTTATACAGATGAATTGGTATATCCCGAATTTCCAAAAGATGCAATTAAGCTTAGTGACAATAGATATCATGAACTCTTAAAAAATGTCAATCAAAACAATAAAGACATTATGTTTGTTGATAACAAGCTGATATTAATTGAACGAATGCCAGTTAACAATTGGGATATAATAAGAAGAAAAAGAAATATGCTATTAAAGAAAACCGATTACACTCAAATGCCAGATTATCCGGGTGACAAAAAAGCATATGCAGTATACAGGCAAACATTGCGTGATATTCCACAGATATTCTCTAGTCCTGAAAATGTTGTATGGCCAACTGATCCAAGTGAGAAACCAAAACAGTCAACATAAAGTAAGATAAATAGAAGATCGGAGTTAATTAAAGATGGCATATACAATTTTAAACACAAATGGCACAGTTTTAACTACCATTCAAGATGGTACAATTAATACTACAAGCACTTCTCTTGGTCTTCCTGGCAGAAACTATGCTGGATATGGACAAACTATTGATACAAACTTTGTCCAGATGCTTGAAAATTTTGCAGCCAATACTCCACCGCCAAATCCCATTCAGGGACAGCTTTGGTTCAACACCAATAACAACACAATGTATGTTTGTCCAGTAACTGGAATAACGAGCGCATCAAGCTGGTTATCTTTGAATGCCACATCTTCGGGAAATACCACTTTTGGAAACGTAACGGTAACGGGAAACGTTTCAACATCAAATTTATCTGCTTCTGGAACAACTACCTCAGGCACATTAAATGCTGGATATCTAACTGTATCTAATAGTGCAAACTTAGCTAACACTGTATTAGCAAATGCAAATGTTTCTAATATATTAACTTCAACCAATATTACCACTGGAAACGCAACCACCTCTGGAAATTTAACAGGAGTATGGAATATTACAGGTGGACCCGGTGGAGCAGGCGCGACTGCATTAAACTTTGTTTCTGGAGGAATTCAATTGCCTTCTGGTGGTACATATGGAATCAAGTGTGATAATTACATGTATGCAAATGGCGTATCAATTCCTCTTGCAGGTTCAGTGACAGGATTATCAAGTCGTGCAAATGTATCAACAACCACATCATCTATAGCATATCAATCAAGTGCTATCGCGACAGTAACTGCTGCCAAAGGCTATGCATTATATAGTATAACAGCATCAGTTGGTGCTTGGGTGGTCGTATATACAAGTGCAGCAGCATTAGCAGCAGATAGTGGTAGAAGTATATCAACTCCACCGACTGCAGGAAGTGGAGTCATTGCCCAGTCAATCACTACTACAACAAACGTAACTACTTATTTTACTCCTGCTGCATATGGATTTAATGCAGAAAGTCCAGTAAATACCAATATGTATCTTAAGATTTATAACAACAGCGGAAGCACCAACCCCGTTACAGTGACATTAACATACGTTACCTTAGAAATCTAATTAAACAAAACACTTGACAATTTTTATGCAAACCTATACGGTGGGAGAAATCTCACTGTATAGGTGGCAAGTGCGTGTAGAGGCATGATATGTTTAATCAAGTAAATCTTAATATGGAAGATGATTATACTGTAATCAAACAGTCAAAATCATTCATTTTTTTAAAAACAGCTCATAGGTACCAAGCTGGAAAAGGTGCTAGATTTCAAAATCACAAGATCGCTAGTTATAGAATAGTGTTAATAAATCCATATTTCCCTATAGACGAGATAGAAAAACTTATTAAGCCCGATCATGTTAGAAAAACAAACTTCACAGCATGGAAGTTTTATAATTATGAAAGGGCAGAAAAAGCATGGATCATGTTACAACTAAAGTACGAATAATGTTACACACAATTAAAGAGCTTAAAGAACGCTACAAGGGATATAAAGAGAAACGCTTTTTAGAGACGCACGGGTGCAAGACTTGGCGTCAATATGAACGTAAGCATGACTCTGATATAGGTCCGTTGGCTCGTGTAATCAAGAACTATTATCACGGGTATCCACACGTATGGGGTGTTCCAGTAGATAATCACCATCCCATTCATACCATTGATAAGATGGAGAAATGGTGCGAGCAGAATTGTCAGGGCAAATGGCGTAATGATTGGCATCGTGGTTTCTACGATAATTATGGCAATTTCGAAATTAATATCATTGGAACAGGAGACCACATGTTCTTCGCTTTCAAAGATGAACGTGATTATATTTGGTTTACGTTGAGGTGGGCATAATGCATGTTGACAAAATGAAACTCTGCACCAGAGTACGGGCGCCCCAGCATACTCTTTACACAAGTATTTTTACTGGTCTGACTATACCTAAATTTGCGGTACGAGTTTGGCTAGATATTAATAATATTTTGGATTATGAATTGATTGCCGAAGATGATGGCGATCATGGTCCTCTCTATGTATTCTATTTTGTTCATGAACAAGATGCTATTTGGTTTATGCTGAGGTGGGGATGATGTGCGATTATGAAGACGATCAAACTGATAACCCAGTATTGTATAAAATGCCTTATAATATATATTATAAATTGACAGAACATTTTTCTGATAATACTATTGAAATGGAGCGTATGTTAGCCACCGAATTTAATATGTATGAATCGGACATACAACATGATAATGTATATAGTTTTGTTATATTTGATTGCTATAACCCACAATTGTTAGCGTGGTTTATATTAGAGTGGAGTTAACCAATGACAGTAGTTGATGTTTCAACATGCAGTGAACGATTCGAAAACATGTTTTATGACAAATGCTTGCAAGAGAATATTGAATATTTAGAAAAGCATGGTATCGGACCATATGCTATGCCCGATGGACGGTTTGAAGACCGAGTTCATCCATGTTTGAGTGCCGGTTATTGGCATGCATTTGACAAATGGGTTTATGATGAATTCAAGGCAGTTAATGCAAGTGCATTTAAAGAGTTTCATTTTCAAAATGAGCAAGACGCCATTATGTTTGTGTTAAAGTACCTTTAAAAGCTGAGTACTTTTCCAACTAAATTGCTGAACATGTTAAAGATTTTTTCATTTAAAACAGCTTCAGTTTTCTCAATGATATCATTATATTCTGGTGATATTCTGTTTAATTTCACTTTTCCTGATATCAAATACTGTGCAATAAGTTCACAAAATAATTCTATATGAATATTATTAAGAGTGTTTGTTCTTCCAGAACGTGTTGATAATAAACGGGACCCAAGATCGTGCAATTTATTGTTATAAACATGTCCACTAATTTCAACTCCCAAGTGACTTGATTTAGCATGATGTGACGTACCTAAAATGGTATTACAGCATGCCAAAAAGTCATTCATAATATCTTCTTCGTATTGTTTCAGATTCAGGGGAATATTTTCTTTCTCTGGATTTTGAATAGCATGCCCAATTCTATGGGCAAAAGTCCATGCTGTCATTGGCATTGGATTCTTGCCGACAACATTATTTGTGTAAATTACAGTTATGCGCCTGTCTGTTTCTATTTTGTGCCCTAGTTCATTCTGAATATAATTCAATAAGTAACTTGGCTTACCAAGCACTAGATCATTGGGACTAGATGTCTTGGTAATTGTAGGCATAAGAACATAAAAGTTAAACTCAAATGGCGTTTTACTAAAAGCGTTATATATCTTTTTTATGGCCTTTTCGGAGTGAAGAAGCTTTTCATCCGGATGATAAAAGATATCATTGTGTTCTTTGTTGCCACTAAAATTTCCAAAAACTTGAAAATCGGAAATAGGTGCTTCGTTTATGAATTCGTGAGCGCGCATAGAGTATTTATCAGTATGACTCTGAAAACTTTTTCAATGCTGATCTTGGAAGTAAATATAAGGAGAGTATTGGAGAATTAATATGACTAAAGAGACCCCCAAAATTACTTTTCATCCCTTAGTAACTAATGAAAAAATGGAAGAGCTTGAAGCTGAACATGAAAAACTAGTAACGAAGTATCTAAAGCAGCTTGACAAAGTAGAACAGATTAAAGAAACCCTAGGCGGTAAGGATATTGACATCATTAACCATGAATTAAAGTATGAGTGCAATATATTATATAATCTAGAACGTGAAGTTAATGCTTCTAAGCGACACATAGAACGAATTCGCTATACAATGGAAAATCGTAGTTTGATGGCAAGGATTCGTGGAATAGAAGAAAAGAACAATTGCCTTCGTGTGCGTTTCTATGACTGGCTAGCTACTAAGCTAGAAGGATGGGCTAAGAGTCTACGTAATCACGCTATCAAGATTTCTACGCCATGTGCAGTAAAACTTCCAGTGGCTAAGAAAAATAAAAATTCACTGGATGCAAGACTAGGGCTTATTTCCATGGCAAAGGAACAGGAAAAAGAGCGCCAAGAGTTTATGAAATTGATGGCAGAAATTCGTCGCCATGACCAAGAATTAAAAGATAGAGCACAAAAATGACCGATTTTTTTAAACAAATGGACGACAAAGTAAACGAAATCTTAACCGGATATATGTTTGAAGAAATCAATCAAGAAACTTGTGACAATGTTATGCGAGATTTATGCAGAGCATTTGGCCCTGACGTTGCTGCTAAAGTTACGCTTGATACTGATGAAAGAAGCATTGAAGTCAAAATGAAAGATATTCTTACTAACATTAGGACTTATAAGGTATCATTACCGAAAAAAACTAAGGAAATTATTGAAAATGACAAATAAAACTGTGGCAATGATTGGATGTGGTAAACTTGGGCAAGATTGCGCCGAAGTGATGTCGGAATATTATGATGTTGTTGGGTATGATATTGAACCAAGAACACCAACTTTTCCAATGCGTGATACTATCCAAGCAGCAGTAACAGATAGGGATATCATTTTTATCGCTGCACCAACTCCACATGATCCTATATATGGAGGTGAAACACCAACCAGTCATTTACCAAACAAAGATTTTGATTATACAATTGTTACCAATATCCTTAAGGAAGTGAACAAATATGTTAATCATAATCAGTTGGTGGTATTAATCAGCACGGTTCTCCCCGGTACAGTTCGTAGCCAGTTGCGTCCGTGTATCACTAATGCACGATTTATTTATAATCCATATCTTATCGCAATGGGAACAATCAAATGGGATATGGCTAATCCAGAAATGGTAATCATTGGTACAGAGGACGGGTCCATTACAGGTGATGCTGCTGAGTTGATTGATTTTTATAAAGTATTCATGCAAAATGATCCACGTTACGAAGTTGGAACATGGGATGAAGCAGAATCTATTAAAATTTTCTACAATACATTCATCTCTGCAAAAGTGGGAATCGTGAACATGATTCAAGATGTTGCTGAAAAAAATGGTAATATTAATGTAGATGTAGTGACTGGTGCATTGGCGCGTTCCAATTATCGCATTACTGGTCCAGCTTACATGACTGCTGGAATGGGTGACGGTGGAGCCTGTCATCCACGTGACAACATTGCATTGCGTTACATGGCAGAAAATCTTGGCTTGGGGTATGATCTTTTTGATGCCATCATGCGCGCAAGAGAGGTTCAAGCAGAGAACATGGCAAAGCGTTGTCTAGAGTATGGAACGAACGTTACGATTGTTGGTAAGGCATACAAACCCGGTGTTCCATATACAAACGGAAGTTCTTCAATGTTGGTAGGACATTATATTGAAAAGCTTGGAGGAACTGTAAATTATTATGATATTCATACTGATGATTTAGATTTGCGCCAAGATGTTACCGATGTCTATCTTATTGGGTATTGGGAACAATATGTATGTAATATGCGTTTCCCACCTAATTGCACCGTAATTGATCCATGGCGAAGAATCACCAAAGAGCAGCATTCCGGAAAAATTGTTCACTACGGAAACACTCGTATATAATTTTTTCTCCTTGACTTTTCTACAAAAAAGACTATATAGTAACGTAAAGGAGAAAAATTATGAAGAAATTGACCTCAACCTTTATTGGGTTAGCATTATCAATTACACCAATATCTGCTGAAGCACATAACGAATGGCATGAACGCCATGGTCATGGAAATAACATTGCTGGTGCATTGATTGTTGGTGGGATTCTTGGGGCATTGATCGCAGAATCAACACATCAACGCCCTGTAGTTATTGAGCAGCAGCATCAGAGTTATCCAGAGTACCCGACATATCATTCTGTAATTACATACAGGTATTATGATCATTTTCGTGGACAATGTGATGTAATTGATACGTTTGATCAATACAATACATTTGTAATTCGTAAAACAGTTTGTTATGGAGGATAACATGAAAGTCAAAACTTTAATTCAACAATTGTACGAGGCTATTATCCTTAAGGATACTGAAAAACAAAAAGAAATCTATGCTAAGATCACAAAAAAGAGCCTTAAGCATAAAAAGACTCACGCTGTTCAATAATTAAATTAAATCACATTAGGACATTTAGTGACTGAATTCACATTATATAACGGCAACAGTGTTGACGTATTAAAAACTTTACCCGAAAACTCCATAGATTCGGTAATAACAGACCCACCATACGAGCTTGGTTTTATGGGCAAATCTTGGGATAGTACTGGAATTGCATACAATGTAGATTTATGGAAAGAAGTATTCCGAGTGTTAAAACCAGGCGGACATTTATTGTCATTTTCTGGCACTCGCACTTATCATAGAATGGTTGTTGCGATTGAAGATGCCGGTTTTGAAATTCGGGATCAGATCGGCTGGGTATTTGGATCGGGGTTTCCGCACGGGACGAACATCAGTAAATCCATTTCAGCCCAGATTGGGATTGGTTTATGCACATGTTCTGTCTCTAAACAGATAAATAGTTCAGGAGATGAACACGGCAAAGAAAATATTAACACAAGAGATAATAAATCAACTGGGTACGATGACCGACTTGGAACTGTCGAAAAAACTCGGAGTCATAGAAAATACAGTACGAAAGTGGAGAGCGGAAAGAAAAATACCCACATTCCGAACGACACTGGCACCAAAACAGACCCCGTGTGCAACTTGCGGAAAACTAATATTACGCAGGACCAAGGAGTTCCAGAGATCAAAGAACCTATTCTGTTCACGGGGATGTGCAGACCAACATCAGAAAACCAGAGACTCGGAAATGTTGAGATATGGGAAGGGATGGAAGAAAATAAGACAGCAGGTGAGAGAAAGAGACAAAGTTTGTCAGGTTTGCAAACAGACATCGGACAAAGAATTGGAAGTCCATCATCTGGTTCCGTTTCGGTTTGGGGGGAAAAATACGACGGAAAACCTAATAGCACTGTGTCGGAGTTGCCACAGCATTGTGGAAAGCAAAACGCAGAAAGTGTTAGAGCAGATTCAGATAACGGTGGAAATAAACAATGGGGTATTAGAAGCGGGTTTATTTGCCCCGAATGCAACAATTTGCGAAAAGATATAGGAGGAACCTCTCTAAAGCCAGCGTGGGAACCAATTTGTGTTGCTCGTAAGCCACTATCAGAAAAAACAGTAGCAGCTAATGTATTGAAACATGGTACTGGCGGCATTAACATTGATGATTGTCGCGTTCCATGTGAAGATGGCGGTAGACCAGCACGAGAAACTGCTCCATTAAATGAAAATGTTCAGTATAATAACAATTCTTTGGCTGGACGAGTTGACGGGTCATTACAATCATCTAAAGCTGTTGGACTTACATCGCAGGGAAGGTTTCCGGCAAACATAGCCCATGACAATAGTGATGAAGTTGTGGCAATGTTCCCTGAAAGCAAAGGTCAACAGGGTGATGTAAAGGGAACCGAACCATCACATACAGGCGATGATAATACCAACTGTTATGGTGAATACCAGCGCATACCATATACCAAACGTGATGACACTGGTTCAGCAGCGCGGTTCTTTAAATCATGTGAATTTACCAAAGAGGACACACTTGATTATGAGCATGCGCAAAGATTATATTATTGTGCTAAAGCCAGCAAATCTGATCGAAATTCTGGTGGAGTATTAAACAATCATCCAACACTAAAACCAGTATCACTTATGCAATACCTATGCAGACTAGTGACCCCAAAGAACGGAACGGTTCTTGATCCATTTAATGGTTCTGGTTCAACAGGCAAGGCTGCGATGCTTGAAGGCTTCAACTATATCGGCATTGATCTTGATCCAGATTATATCAAGATTTCACAAGCACGCATTCAGAATGCAAAAGAGCAATATGAAAAAGAACAAAACCCTTATGGGGACCTGTTTGAAATAGCAGATGAATAACATGCACGATAGTATAGCATCTCTATTTGAGTTTGAGAACGATAAGATACCGAGTAGAGATATATCGGTATCTGTCTCTCAAGATGATATCACTAAAGCAGTATCATCTATGTTTGACTATGAGTTCAACGGGACTACCACATTTACTGTTCCAAATGTTCCAAGTATTCCGGAAGATTATGGTATCGGGTTGATTGTTGGTCCATCTGGATCAGGTAAGTCATCGCTGTTGAAATCGTTTGGTTCTACTGAACAACCTGAATGGGATGAATCTAAAGCAATCTGTTCACACTTTGAATCGGCAGATCAAGCTGCAGAACGACTATCTGCTGTGGGATTAAACACGATTCCATCATGGCTTAGACCATATCATGTCCTATCAAACGGCGAGCAGTTTCGGGCCAATCTCGCAAGGTCATTGGTGTCAGGCATGGTCTTTGATGAGTTCACATCTGTTATTGACAGGAATGTAGCTAAATCGTGTTCTGTTGCTATTCGCAGATATGTAGACAAACATGAATTGAAAAATATAGTGCTTGCTACCTGCCATTATGATATTATTGAATGGTTACAGCCTGATTGGGTATATGATACTATGACCGGTCAAATGACCGGAAGGGGGTCGCTTCGGCCAAGACCTGAAATCAAATTGGAAATCTTACCTTGTTCAGCCGAAATTTGGCCATTCTTTCGCGTCCATCACTATCTTGACGGAAACATTAATAAAACTGCACAATGCTGGGTTGCAGTATGGGAAGGAACAATCGTAGGATTTAGTGCTGCGCTTCCATTTCCAAATGGAAACTTCAAAAATGCTTATAGGGGACACAGAACTGTTATTTTGCCAGAGTATCAAGGTCTTGGGTTTGGCACTAGATTGAGCGATGCGATTGGCGAAATCTTTTTAGCAAGAGGATGTAGGTTTTTTTCAAAAACGGCACATCCACGCTTAGGTGAATATAGAAATTCTTCTCCACGATGGCGAAGCACTTCAAAAAATGGAAAAAGTAGAAAAGATTATATAACTAGCCGCGCCGTTAAAGAGAAAAACCACAAAGATAAGCATATAAAACGTGTGTGTTTTTCTCATGAATATATAGGCACACTAAGGAATTGATATGAGTAATAGAAAATATTGTGGGAATTGTGGCACATTATACCAAAGTTTAAACTGGCCACGCACATGTAATTTTTGTGGTGATATTGCATGGAAAAATCCTATACCCGTGACTTTTGTTTTACAGCCTGTATTTTCACCAACGCGAGATAAAGTCGGCCTTGTGATAGCAAAACGAGCCAATGACCCCGGAGCTAACCAGTGGGCCTTTGTGGGAGGGTTTGTTGATCTAGATGATATAAATTTGATTGAAGCGGCAAAACGAGAATTCAAAGAAGAAACTGGATTAGATACAGTTGGAATACCTAAAATAATTTATAATGAGCAGAATGCTAGTAATCACATGCTTATTGCCGTGCAGATGTGTGGTGGGGCTATGTCATATGACCAATTTTGTACTGGGGTGTTGTGTCCAGAAAATTTAGAACTGGGGATTATGTGGGACTTAGATCAAGTTAAATTGTGTTTCCCAATTCATCAGAAAATTGCCGAACGTTGGTTTAAGGGTGAAATTTAGTGGCTAGAAAAATAAACACTGATCTCAAAACTTACACCGATGAACAAAAACGCCTCAAGACAGTGCTTGAACAAAACAAGTATGTGATCAAGCCTAACGATCCATTGCTGCTTCACAAGATTGAGATGGATCGTAAACAGGCAGAGTTCAAAGAGAAATCTAAAAACTTCATGGTTCAAATTATTTCTTGACATGCTAGATTGAATAGCGTATAAATATCTTATTAGTTGATGATCGTTCATAGTCAATTAAATGCCTACGGCAACATGATTATTTCTGTTGTAATGAGTGAAGAAATTTCGCTAACAGAATTCCAAACGCAGGGCAAGCCATGTGCTGAAAACTATGCGCTGGATGTTCTTTGGTCATACAATGAACGTGAACTTTGCTTTCCAATTCACACTCACGTTGCCGAACGATGGTTTAGAGGTGAATACCGTTGATTGCTGTTAAATTTTAATAGCAGTAAATCCCTTATGGGACTTTCCTCTACTGATACACATTCCGTGAAATGTGTTGTAATTAAGATTATGCAACTCACACCAGGTTTTTAATGACTTAACTTGTTCTTGAGTTCCATCTGGATGGGTCACTAAAAATTCTCTAGCACAGGGATTTTTTACACCCTTTCTTATGCCATTTTCTTTAATATAAGTCATATCATATTTCATTCCAGTATTATTTCCTCGCAAGGCTCTGCCCCTCTTTCCAGATTCACTTAACAATAATTTTACAAAATCTTTTTTCTCGGAAAGTTTTGCTAGGCCTTGCCACGCAACGTAATCTTGCCAATGCCCGTATTCTTCGTAAAGAATTCTGTGCGCTTCGGCATGTTCTTCCGGAGTGAGTTCGACTAGGTTTTCTGGATAATCAGACCCTCCCATGTGCTTAGGAATAATATGGTGTTTGTGTTTCATATTATTATTTAGTCGATCCTAAAATAAATCTTGACAGGATCGACTAACTGTAGTATAAATAGGTTATCAGTTGTTGATACAATCTGATGCTTGTGTAGGACGCCGGGGCAGCTCCGACCGGGTCCACCATAACTTTATGGGCCCGAATTTAGGTTTCGACTGCAAAGCAGAGGTGAGAGTAGATTGATTGGTTGGCCGCATCATAAGCCAAAAACTGTAAATGTCAACTTTGTTGCACATAATGATAATGAACTTTCAGTAATGGAAATTGCTGCTTGATCTAATGATCATTCGGAGTTTGTGGGTGTACTCTGTCAAATAAACACCCTCATTTATCCGGATAAACCCAATATCTCGCCACATCAGCGGCATGATTTCCGGGGTCTGGCCCACCCGTCAACAGAACGGGCCATTTTTTTCTTGACAAAATAATAATATGCACTATATCCACAAATATGACTCTAAAGGATAAATAGTTCTATGAAAATTCTTGAAGTAACCCAACCGAGCGAACAAGCTCTTTTTGAAGCTATTGATGCCGAGAACGATACCGGTATCAGGACAGAAGACCTTGTAAAGATTATCAAGACCAAAGATGGTCCATGGGCTGGTCCTTTTACCAGCGAAGAATTTGAACAACATCTCCGTCAATTGGCAGAAGCACATGGCGTCACCATCTAAAGTAGAATTCATATATGGACCGATGTGGATAGAATCACTCGAATCTGCCGTAATGGACACTCCTAACGTTATCCGGAAAATCGAGAGTTTTCGTCACGCCAAAGCTGAAAATCCATTAGCGCCATTTGGCACGAATGATAAGTCATTCACGCCAAATGGTATATATAAAAAATATCTACCCAAGGCTTTTAAAGCGCACTTAACCCCAGATATTAGTATAATTTATGAGTTGTCCGGTAGAAATCCTACAGTAATTAAATTGTATGGTGTATTCACCCATGCAGACATGGGAACCGGACAACCACCAAATATAAAAATTCAAAAGAATATGGCAAAACGTCTTTCGGTATCAGAAGACGAAGATTACTGATATAAGCCGTGGCAAAACATTTAAAAAAATATAGAACAATATGTATCAGTGATGTGCATCTTGGCACAAAAGACTGCAAAGCAGAACAGCTTGACACTTTCCTCAAAAATAATACCTGTGAAACGTTATTTCTTGTTGGAGACATCATCGATGGTTGGAAAATACAAAAGAATAAATTTCGTTGGAAACAATCACACACCAATGTCATAAGACGAATTCTTACTCACGCTAAACGCGGCACTAGAGTAGTATACGTTCTTGGTAACCATGATGAATTTTTACGACCATATCTAGCATTCAATCTCGCATTTGGTAACGTAGAAATAGTTAATCAAATTGAACACATAGGCAAAGATGGAAAACACTATCTTGTTGTTCATGGTGATTTATTTGATGGCATCACTAGAGTAAATAAATGGATAAGTTTTCTAGGTGATGGTGCATATGATTTTGTTCTTGCACTTAATACAAAATATAACTGGATCAGACACAAATTTGGTTTTGGATATTGGTCACTCAGTAAATACCTGAAACATCGTGTTAAAAGAGCGGTAGACTTCATGTATCACTTTGAAGATAATATTTCAAGCTACTGCAAGCGCAAAGGATATGACGGTGTGATTTGTGGTCATATCCACACAGCAGAAATCAAGTTGATTGATAATATTTGGTACAGCAATACCGGTGATTGGGTCGAAAGTTGTACTGTCCTATGCGAAACGCACGATGGTGATTGGATTATTATTCAGTTAGTAGGAGATCAATTTCAGCCGGTGACAGTGCGACCCGTCCATAGCGATCAAATACTAAGAGGAGAACTTTGTATCCCTTGGTTTGAGCAGAAAGGATTTTCTGTTTTACAATATCAAGATCGCGGCTCAAAGTAAACAGACTTTTAATCTCTACTACTAGATTATCGTCTGCTACAAAGAAATCACAATAGTATCTACAAGTTTTTTCCTGCCAGGTATACCATAGTTCTGGCATATCTTTTTTACGATATTGTATTTGATTTTCTTGATATAGAGTTTTCAAATAGTCGAACCCAAACGGTTCGTATCCTTGTAGATGTATGACTTCACCTGTTGATAGTGTGTATTCTTTTCTTTTCTTAAATCTGTTGTAGCATAGCGTTTCGGCAATTTCTGGAACATGGGCAGGATTGTGAACTCCAAACTTATTAAAAAACTTTTCCTGCCAATTTACTAAGTTATGCGGAATCCCGTGTCGTTCCATCATAGTGTTGATTCTTTTTTGTTTTACTTGTTCGTTGCTACTGGGATTTTCTACTCCGTATTTTTCAATAAAATGTTTCTTTCTTTGTTCTGCCATTCCAGGAAGCTCCATAGG
>JGI24890J29729_1000769_pt1 | contig 17495 bp, 16 predicted proteins | sample FreactcultureFD7_FD_29729 | JGI IMG/M metagenome (IMG submission 29729)
ACAACGGTATCGGATATGTTCCCTAAAAAAGCGATCGCATCCATCATCGGCATCGGCGGACTTGCCGGAGCGGTCAGTGGAATTTATTTTCCTATTTTCTGCGGGCGCATGCTCGACAAATTTACCGCGACCGGCAATGTAACAGCAGGGTACACCATACTTTTTGCGATCTGTGCTTCAGCCTACCTCATTGCTTTCAGCGTCAACCATCTGCTGGCTCCAAGGTTTGAAAAGATTATTGTGAACGAAGTGTAAGAAAAAAGTCCATAGTCCACAGTCGATAGTCCATAGTAAAATGGTCATTAGACAGCTTAGCTGTTATATGTAACTCTATCAAATCTTTGGTCAAGCCAAACCACTTATAAATGCATTATTCGTAATCTCCCTCCTTCACCTTCTTTTTGTCTTTCGTCTTTCGTTCTTTTATTAATCCTCTTCCCCGTTCCTTCGTTCTTCGTTCCTCGTTCTTCTTTCTCGTCCTTCGTTCCTCGCTCCTCGTCCTTCGTTCTTCGTTCCTCGTTCCTCGTTCTTCTTTCTCGTCCTTCGTTCTTCGTTCCTCGTTCCTCGTTCTTCTTTCTCGTCCTTCGTTCCTCGCTCCTCGTTCCTCGTTCTTCGTTCCTCGTTCTTCCTTCCTCGTCCTTCCCGCCATTGATACACAATTATGACCATTGCCGTACTATACCGGTCGGGTTAACATGAAATGATGCCTGTCAAGAGGCTGAATTAATTAATATTATATCCGAATTTTAAAACCGTATTAATTTGTCCGCCATGCTCTTGAAAAATTTACACGCGATTAGGTTGAGTACATATGCTTTGTTCGTACTCCTGGTTTTTCGTCCTGACCCGGCTGTTCTTTTTGCTCAGCAGGAACCGGTCGGTATTTTTGATCATCATCAGGATGTGGGAGAACCGAAACTGAAAGGATCGACCGTCTATAATAAAGAGGAGCAGACTTACCTGCTGTCGGGAGCAGGGAAAAACATGTGGACGAATGCCGATCAATTTCAATTTGCCTGGAAGAAGATCAAGGGCGATTTTATTATCCGGGCTACCGTGAAATTCATTGGCAAGGGCGTGGCAGGTCATCGTAAGATCGGCATCATGGCGCGTGAGAAGCTCACAACAGATTCACGTTATGCAGATGCCTGCGTACACGGAGGGTTACCGCTGCTCACATCTTTACAGTTCAGACCTGCCGATGGCGATCAGACGGGTCAGGTAGAGGTGTTAACCACTCATCCGACAGATATCGAATTTGAACGCTCGGGCAATACATTTTCTTTTTCAGCTGCCGTCTTTGGCGAAAATTATAAAACCGTTACAAAAGACATGGAGCTAAGCGATGAGGTGTATGCGGGATTATTCATCTGCTCGCACGTAGAGGATGTCGTTGAACAGGCTGTATTCAGCAATGTGCAGATCATTATCCCGGCAGATAAAAATTTCGTACCGTATAAAGATTATATCGGCAGTCACCTGGAAGTGATGGATGTCGCTACCGGTCACCGTAAAATCTTATACAGTGCACCCAATTCATTACAGGCTCCCGTGTGGACTCCGGACAATAAATATCTGATCTACAGTTCAGAGGGATCACTCTATAAATATGAGTTTGCCAGTGGATCGGTTTCCAAATTAAACACCGGGGAGATAAACGATAACAACAACGACCACGTATTATCGTTCGATGGAAAAATGCTGGGCATCAGCAACCACCTTGGAGATCGTTCAACAATTTATATTTTGCCGGTAGCCGGCTCTGACAAACCTGAGCAGATCACGCAGGAATCGTGGGGGCCATCGTATTTACATAGCTGGTCTCCGGATAAGAAGCAATTGATCTTCACCGGCCAGCGTAATAAGGAGTGGAATATTTACGCGATTGATATCGTCACAAAAAAAGAAACGGCGCTGACAGAGGACGCTACACTTGATGACGGCGCTGAGTACAGCCGCGATGGAAAATATATTTACTTTAACTCCGTGCGCACCGGCACCATGAAGCTCTGGCGCATGAAACCGGACGGAAGTGATGAAGAGCAGGTTACGTTCGATGAATACAACGACTGGTTCCCCCATATTTCTCCCAATGGAAAATGGATTGTCTATATTTCTTTTCCGAAAGATATGGATCCTACCAGCCATCCGTTTTATAAAAAAGTTTATTTACGTTTGATGCCTTATCCGAGTGGCATGCCAAGAACAATCGCCTATATTTACGGCGGACAAGGAACGATCAATGTTCCGAGCTGGTCGCCTGACAGCAAGACACTATCGTTCATTAGCAATTCTAAATTTTGAATTCAGGCGTATGAATACTAAATGAAAAAAGATAAAAGTTCAACAAACTCCATTCCTGTATCTGTTTCGCTGGATCCGCTTTTGCGGGCAGAGAATATTCATCCCGTAGTAACGAAAAATAAAAAAAGACTTTTATTCATGTCATCGATCACCGTTCTGGTGGCGATGTGTGTGAGCGTGATTGCACGGATTCTGGTTAATCTTATCGACCTGATCACAAACATTTCTTTCTTCGGTGAGTTGAGTTTGTCGCATTGGAGCCCTGCGAACAATTCGCTGGGATGGTGGGTCGTCATCATTCCAGTGATCGGTGGTGTGATAATAGGCTTTATGGCGTTGTACGGTTCTAAAGCTATTCGTGGACATGGTATACCGGAGGCGATGGAACAAATATTAACGAACCAGAGTAAGATCAAACCCTCCATTACGTATTTAAAACCCTTGTCATCCGCCATTTCAATTGGTACAGGAGGCCCCTTTGGAGCGGAGGGACCGATCATTGCCACCGGCGGTGCGCTGGGTTCTACCGTGGGACAATTGCTAAAGATCACACACAACGAACGGAAGATTTTACTGGCCGCCGGCGCTACGGCAGGAATGTCTGCTATTTTTGGAAGTCCGATAGCGGCAATTTTTCTGGCCATCGAATTATTGCTGTTTGAGTTTTCGCCACGATCTATCCTTCCGGTAGCACTGGCCTGTATTACGGGAGCGGCCGGGCATTATTTTTTATTTGAAGCTGGGCCCGTATTTGCGTTCCATGGCACCATCGATGCGCCGAGTGATAAGGCCTTGCTGTTTTATAGTGTGATGGGTGTCGTCATCGGCATACTCGCGATACTTGTTACGAAATCGGTCTACCTCATCGAAGACGCGTTTGAGAAGTTACCCATCCACTGGATGTGGTGGCCTGCTATCGGCGGTATTGCCGTAGGCGTGATTGGTTATTTTTCTCCGCGTACACTGGGTGTGGGTTATGACAATATTATCGACATACTTTCCGGTGATATGCCGGTGCAGATCGTACTATCCTTGTGCTTGCTAAAATATCTTTCGTGGGCCATTGCCCTTGGCAGCGGAACATCGGGTGGAACGCTGGCACCCTTGCTGACAATCGGCGGTGCAACAGGCGCCGTGTTGGGGAGTGTGATCCTTTACTTTTTTCCAACATCGGGCATTTCCTTATCCCTGGCGGCGCTGGTCGGCATGTCGGCCATGTTTGCCGGGGCTTCCAGGGCGTTCCTTACATCCATCGTTTTCGCCTTGGAGACAACAGGTCAATCCAACGCCTTGTTACCCCTACTGGCAACGTGCACGGCTTCCTATTTTGTTTCTTTCTTTTTAATGGAGAATACAATCATGACGGAGAAGATCGCGCGACGAGGAGTGAAGACGCCCAACTCGTATGAACCGGACGTGCTGGAGAAAGTCACCGTCCGGAAAGTCGTAAAGGAAAAAGGCCTCGTGCTAAGCGAAGACAATAGCATTCGGGAAGCGCAGGAATGGCTTCATAAAACACCCGATCATCCCAGTAACTTCATTGTTACCGATAATGAAGGCCATTATAAAGGTGTGCTGCGTGCATCGAATATTCTCAGTACGCATCATGATGGAAGCAATAAGATCAGTACATTGATCAAGCACAGGCATGTCTCCATTTTGATGGATAGCAGTTTACGCACCGCTGTTGAAATGATGGCGAAAGAAAATGTAGATATTTTGGCCGTAGTATCAAAAGAAGATCCTCATAACATTATCGGATTGCTTTCTTATCAGGATATTATTTCTGTTTACAAAGTGAGCATGGATGAGAATGAAAAGGAAGAAACGAATATTTCATTGAGAAGACAGGGATTGAAAATATTATTGCGTGGTAAACGATTGATCTCAATGGCGAAAAGAAAACCGTAATCGCTGCGTGGATCATCCGCACTATCGGGCAACATCCTTTTTCTGAACTTGATTCAAAACCGATTTCGCGCGAAGGGCCAAAATTATTTCATTTACAAGCTTTTATAAATTCATCTCTAAAAAAATCGCTAGCGATTTTTTTAGAGATGAAGGAATATCGGCTTATTATTCGATATGAAATGCTTTCATAACTGCGCGGACCAGCACAAAACTTTAATAGAATGAGATTTTAAGCTACTGAATAATTTCCCCGGACAGTAATAGTTTATAGCACCCGTTTACATTAAAAACTATCTTTTCTATAAAAAACCATTTCGTATTCATCACCTTTTAATTTCAAATCCTGGCAAACCTTAGCAGACCTCGGCCAGAAAGCAAAAAATAATACCAGGGTAAAGGCAAAGCCATAAGCCAATGTAATGTCATTCGTCAAAAGAAATCCGATAGCAGGCATGAGGCAGGCTACGATGTTGATACAGGAACGAACAATTGTTAAGGAATAATACTCTTTCAATCGCTGGCGCAGACTTGGCTGCCGGCGGATTTTTTTAAGTTTGATTGAAAATAATACGATGCCAATGATCCAGTCAAACATCATTAAAAACAACAGAAAACTAATTATCAGCGACGATTGTTCTTCCTCCAAGAGGCCCTGATCGGAATTCAGGTATAGAATTGTAAAAGAGGCCAGGGGGATTAGGAGCGTAAAATAAAGAGCGTTCCGGAGTTTGTAGAAATATTCTTTTAGACTATTGAACTCCATAAATTCCTCAATTATCGCATTTTTTTGAAAGTTCAAGGTAAGTGTTGTAGTTTATTTTCCGTATCTTAGAGGTTAATTTATATGTCAGAAGTCGCAAATCTATCAAGGAAAGAACAAGTTATACGGAAGGCTGCAGAGCTTTTTAAAGAAAAAGGTTATGCAGCGGCCTCTATGCGTGACCTTGCCCAAAAACTTGGCATCGAAGCAGCCAGTTTATATTCTCACATTAAATCGAAAGAAGAGATCCTTCACACACTTTGCTTTGAAATGGCAGGTGAATTCCGGCGTTCGCTGGAGGAGGTAGAAAAAGATCCCAAGGCTCCGGCAAGCGAAAAATTACGCAAAGGAATTATCGGCCATATCCAGGTAATGGCAAGAGACCTGACGGCATCCGCTGTTTTTATGAATGAGCACCGTCACTTGAGTCAGCCTTATTTGCGCGACTTTTTGTTGTTGCGTATTAATTACATAAACCGTTTCAAAACAATCATAGAAGAGGGCATTGCGAGTGGTGAATTCAAAAACACGATCGACAAGAAGCTTGCTGTTATGACGCTTTTCTCGTCCCTTAATTGGATGCCAATGTGGTACGATCCGGATGCTGCAATCGAACCGGAAGATCTTGGACGCCAGCTGGCCGATATGCTGGTGAACGGCTTGAAACAAAATACAAAATAGATTTTCATGCAACGCAATTTATCTCCTTTGCGAAAGGAGGAGAGGAGGGTGGATTACATCCTTTATCATCATGCCTTCTTCATGTTGTTTGATGAATAAATAAGTTCTCTTTACAGAAATGAACAACCGAAAAGTTATCATCGAAATAGTAGCCTATAATATAGAGTCGGCTATGAAAGCCCAGGAGGGCGGAGCTGATCGTGTTGAGTTTTGCGACAATCCTGCGGAGGGGGGCACTACGCCATCGTATGGAGCCATTGCCCAGGTACGACAGCACCTGAACATAGACGTTTTTGTAATGATCCGTCCGCGCGGAGGAGATTTTCTTTATTCGGTCGAAGAATATCATGCCATGAAAAAAGATATCGAGGCCTGCAAACGCCTGAGTGTGGATGGGATTGTGTTTGGAATTTTAAAAGCTGATGGCACACTCGACAAAGAAAAATGTAAAAGGCTTATAGACTTTGCCCGCCCGCTAAAGGTAACATGCCATCGTGCATTCGACATGACAAAAGATCCTTTTCAGGCGCTGGAAGATTGTATCGATGCAGGCTTTGACAAAATACTTACCTCCGGCCAGCAGCAAAAAGCGATCGAAGGCGTTGATCTGATCCGGGAACTAATTTTAAAAGCGAACGGAAGGATCGTGGTCATGCCCGGTTCAGGCATTGATGAAGGTACCGTAAAGGAGATCGTTTCAAAATCATCTGCGGCGGAAATTCATTTTTCTGCACGGTCTGTTCGTGAAAGCAAAATGCAATTCAGGAATGATAAAATAGGTGGAATGGGCACGGATGAAGGAAAAAATTGGGAGATCAGAACAGTAGACCCGGAAAGAATCCGGGCTATTCGGGGAATGGTTAGTGGTTAAAGGCATCTCTAAAAACCTATTTTTCATTTGGCCTCATCCCTTCCCTTCTCCGGCAGAGAAGGATGAATGGAGGTTTTTAGAGATGCCCTTCACAGTTAACCGTTAAAAGTTGGGTGACCAAAAAGACTTTTCTTCCATCAAAAGGCCTCATCTCACCCGACGAGCCGAGACAGGCAAACCGGAGAAGGGCTTAAAGTCTCTCCTTGTAGAGGATTTAGTCCGAAGGACCCCATCGGGGTGAGGCATACTTATGTTCAGCCCCAAATAAACAGTTCACTTTTTTGACCTTTAACTTTTCACTATTAACTTTCTCGTTGACCTGATTTCTAAGGTTGGCTTTTGCGTTTTTACCCAGACTTTCATGCAACAACTTGCCTCGTTGCGTGTGACATCAAGTGAAAGTCTGGCTAATCTTACAATTCCTTCGATCAGTGACAGAATTTCTTTATTTAAAAATCACTAATTTGAACACACAACGGACCCATGGGGAAATTGGCGTTCGCAAGTATAGGATATTAGAAGATACCGGATGTTACGATTTTCGTTAACGCGGTATCTATTGATAAAATCAAAAACGGATATGAAGGATAAAAACTATTCAGTGGCTATTGTTGACGATCACCAGCTTTTCGCCAATATCCTGGAGACGCTTGTCAACACATTTGAGAATTTTCATGTTCTTTATTATGTAAAAAACGGAGCGGATTTCCTGAACAAACTAAAGGATGAAATTAATATTCCGGATGTCGTACTGATGGATATCAATATGCCTGGCATGAGTGGTATTGATGCGATGAATATCGTAAACGAAAAATATCCCTCCATCAAAGCGATAGCACTCACCATGGATAATGATGATGAAACCATTGTTAAAATGCTTCACGCCGGTGCACGGGGCTACCTTTCCAAGGATATTAACCCTGTGATTCTTAAAGATTCATTGCGGGAAGTGGTCGAAAAAGGATTTTATTATTCGGACAAAATACGGGAAATCCTGTTCAGTTCTATTTATAATAAGAAAGATGTGCCACCTGTTGTTTTAAAGGATCGTGAAATCGAATTCTTAAAACAGGTATGCACTGAAAAGACGTATAAGGAAATCGCCAGTGAAATGTTCTTAAGTCCTAAAACCATTGACGGTTATCGCGAAGCGCTGTTCGAAAAACTCAGCATAAAAAGTCGCGTCGGACTGGCGATCTATGCCATCAAGAATAAATTGTACAACGTTTAAATACCGATAACTCAAAATGCTCATCCGAAATCCCTCTTCGTAAGAACCGGGATTTTTTGTTAAAATCATTTTTCATTCGACCGGCCGGATCCGATACTTCAATTTCAAATTTTACTATTTTTCGTCTAGGTACTTTTCCTGTTTTTTTGGCGGCCTTTTCCCTTTTTTAATCATCATTTTTCCCCTGGTATCATCACCTTACCAAAGGATACATTTGACTTATGGTTTTTTCGCGTGCAGGTAAAATCTGTGGCGAAGACATAACAGGGTAAAAATAAGGTACATGATATCAGAGACATTGAATACAATTGTTGGATTGATCAACAATTACATCTTACCGGGTCATACAGATGATCCACTTGTTTTGTCTAATATTTCCCGTGTGAACGATGGCGATGAGTTCACTCAGAATATGAAGGATAAGTTGGTTTTATCGATCGTAAATATAGAGGAAGACCGGATCGCTAAATCACAAGATCACTTTATAAAAGAGAATAATGTAATCAAGTATAAAAATCCGGCCATTCCGCTAAACCTCACCTTACTCTTTGCCGCAACGCACGATGATTATGCAAAGGCATTGGCATTGCTCGAAAAGATAATCCGGTTTTTCCAGATCAAGTTTGTATTTACACCGGCTGATACGCCAGAACTGGACACCGTGAATCAATTGAATAATTTCTACATCGAAAAAATAATCTTCGATTGGCTGAACCTTAATCTGGAACAGGTACATCAATTATGGACTACCCTCGGGGGTCACTATATGCCTTCCATTATTTTCAAAATGCGTATGCTGGTGATCGACGAACAAAACATTCAGTCACAAGGCTTGCCTATTAAAGAGATCCAACGGCTTGTTGAACAGATCTGATCATGGAAAAACTGATATCATCCTACAAGATTTTATTCAACCTGGAGTTCGAACTTACCGGTAACTCGAATGACCTGAATCAATATTTCACGCTGATCCCGGATCAACGCACGCTTGACCTTTACACTGTTTACAAAATTCTTCCGCGGTTTCAGAAAAATTCGAAGACGATGTTAGTGCAGGTTGTTTCCGCCGGTGCTGATAAAGATAAACTTCGCGTTATGCTGACGCCCAATGAGGTGCTGCGCTTCGAAATGAAGTTTGCCGGTAACGAGTTCATGAATGCTACCAACCTTTCTACCTACAATCTTCAGGACAATGTTATCTACCTGACCAATGAGATCAATCATGTGGCTGGTTCGGCACTATTACTAAGCGCACCGGTAGAAGCATATGATCCTCTGAATGAATATGAAAAAGGATATGTCGTACAAGCCAGTGGTTCTTTTTTCAAGGCGATCAAACCCAGCAGCAATGCCGATCAGCATCCTACGACAGAAACAGACTACTGGAAAAGCATTGCCGACGGAGGTACCTATGTAAGCCAGGCCGACTTGCGTGACAGATCATCGTTGAGCACAACGATCGATCTTGATACGGTGATGCTGATCGAGATCAATTACAGCACCGTTGTGAATGCTACGTATCAATTACTCGACGCAACTTCCAAATGCAGGGAAGTGACCTATAAAATAAAATTACTAAGCGGAAACTAAAAAAATTATTAACCATTTCACCTCACTTTTATGGCAACCATTAACGAGACAACAATCAGAACCCCGGGTGTCTACATCAACGAGATCCCCACGCTTCCTCCATCCGTCGCTCAGGTAGCGACTGCTATACCGGCTTTTATCGGGTATACGCGCAACATAATCTTGAATGGCGAGTCACTTGTGAACCGTCCGATACGATTGAGTTCGCTCGTTGAATATGAATCGGTATTTGGCGCGCGGTTGGAGACTTTTACAGCCGCTGTTAATACCGATGCAGATGGTAACAATATTATTGCAACTGCGCCCGTCGCGCCGGCAACATTATACCGCCTGTACTATGCCATGCAATTATATTTTGCCAATGGCGGCGGACCATGCTATGTTGTTTCTGCAGGAGCCGATACGGCAACGATCGCATTGACCGATCAACAGGCAGCGCTGGCGGCAATCGGAAAAGAAGATGAACCTACGTTACTTGTTTTTCCGGACGCGCTGGGTTTGGCCAGAGGTGATTTTTATCAGCTCTACCAGGCAGCGCTTTCACAATGTGAAGACCTGGCCGATCGTTTTGCCATTTTCGATGTGTACAACGGCCACCTTGATTATACGACGCCAGGAGGAGAAGATGTGATCGACGATGGAACAACGGGCTTCCGCACATTGATTGGAAATAATTTTCTCCTTTACGGTGGCGCATACTACCCTCAGCTACAGACAACATTGCTTCTTAACTACGATGAAGAAGCGGTCACGATAACAGGGACACTGAACGGTGCCGCTGTTCCGGCGAACACGGTTTTACGCGTGGCGAATCCGGCTAATGCCGCAGACGAGGCACGTTCTGTTTATCACGCGGCAAACCTGGTGTATCATCAGATCAAAGATGCTATCGCGGCAATGCCCGTAGTACTGCCACCCAGCAGTGCTATCGCGGGTGTCTACGTTACCGTCGATTCAACACGCGGTGTCTGGAAAGCGCCCGCGAATATAAGCTTGCGCGCCGTAAGCCGTCCGCTTGTAAATATTGATGATGCTACGCAAGAAGAACTTAACATAGATGCAACAGGAAAAGCGGTAAATGCTATACGAACCTTCACCGGTAAAGGAGTTTTGGTTTGGGGCGCACGTACCTTGGCGGGTAACGACAACGAATGGCGTTACATCAACGTGCGCCGCTTCTTTACCATGGTGGAGGAATCCACGCGTAAAGCAACAGCAGCCTTTGTTTTCGAACCCAACGACGCCAACACCTGGGTGAAAGTCCGTGCCATGATTGAAAACTTTTTGATTCTTCAATGGCGCGCCGGAGCCCTTGCCGGAGCAAAACCGGAACAAGCATTTTTTGTAAAAGTGGGACTCGGTCAAACAATGACAGCGCTGGATATTCTCGAAGGCAGAATGATCGTGGAGATAGGCATGGCGGCGGTACGACCTGCTGAGTTCATTATCCTGCGCTACAGTCATAAAATGCAGGAGTCTTAAAAAGGCCTCATCCTCCCGTGTGACGGGACAGGTGGGGCTGACTAAAAAAGCACGGCCTCACCCTAAATCCCTCTCCAAAGGAGAGGGACTTTTAAGCCCTTCTCCTTTGGAGAAGGGTTTGGGATGAGGCCCTTTGACCGAAGAGATTTTTTGGTTCGGTCCCTTACGTGGCTTTACAAACGCTATCAACAAAATATAAATCAAACCAATGGATTATAAAACACCCGGAATATTTATGGAGGAGGTTAATATTTTCCCTCCTTTGGTAGCAAGTGTTGCTACCGCTATCCCGGCCTTTGTAGGACATACTCAGTTAATCGTTGATGCGGACGGAAATTCACTGGTGAATGTACCCGTACGATTATCGTCCATGCTGGAGTTTACAACCATCTTCGGCAGCGCTTATAATCCTTCATCGTATACTTTACAGGTTGATCCCGCCTCCGGCTTTTCGATTATCGGAGTAACGCCGGTAAACGGAAACAAATTTTATCTCTTTGATGCCTTACAGCATTACTTTGATAACGGAGGCGGTTCTTGTTATGTCGTGACGGCAGGCGATTTCAGAATGAATGTCATCTACGGAACAGATGCTACCGGACTTCGTGGCGGCTTGCGATCATTGGAAAAACTTGATGAACCGACGATTCTGGCCATACCGGATACCGTTGCATTAAAGCAATCCGGTGGTGCACCTGATTTTATACAGGCAGGCAACCTGCACAAAGACATGATTGATCAGTGCGCGCGGTTGCAGGATCGCTTCTGCATACTCGATATAGTGGAAGGTTATCGGGCGCCGAACGACACGACTGCGCCCGTCAATCAGTTCCGTACACAAGTGGGAACACAGAATCTGAACTATGCAGCATCCTACTACCCCTGGCTAAACAGCAACTATATAAAAGCAGTACGGTTCAGTCAGCTTAAATTTGTTGACAATCAATCACCACCCGTAGCAATTCCGGATAGCACCATTGATACATTAACGGGCAATGCCCTGTACGACGCGATGGTAACGAATTTGCGTTCGTATAATTCCGAAGAGCAACGTATTTTCTCCAAGATTACGTCTCCCGCCTTAAACAGAACGAATTACAATACACTCAGTACTCAATTTATATTATTAAAGAGTGCGGTGATGACAGTCACCACCGCTGCGGCTGTAAGACCATTGTTCGCAGCGCTCATGAGTTTCGTACGACAGCTGGCGCTCTCTTTTGAAGATATTCGAAATGATATCGGAAATTCGGCTGCTCTGACAAAGGCACTTGCCGTATCGGAGGCGGATACTTCTTTGCAGTCGCAACTCACCCTGCTTATTGCGTTCGAGAAAAATGCGAATGTCATGAATTCGATTTCCACAACGCGTGCCGCTGCCGATGTTGAAACGGATTATGCGTCACTGAGTTCGGAGGGATGGATTGGCGGCGTAACCGTGGGGTCCATATCTCCGGATGCGACAGATTTTACAAATAGCGGTGCCAATACCATCGCACAAACTGCTCAGGCCGCAGCGAATGCACTACAACTTCAGACTGCCTTCAATACCATTTCACAGGCGTATACTTCATTTGCTGGTGCCGCTATTTTCCGTACGGATCAAGCCGAAAAAATACTCTTCGCACAGCATCCTTTTTTCAAATCAGTTTATGAGCGAGTTATAAAAGAGATGAGTCAGCTTCCACCTTCCGGTGCCGTAACGGGTGTTTATGTTACGACGGATCGTACACGCGGCGTGTGGAAAGCGCCAGCGAATGTAAGTCTGCGTTCTGTTATCTCGCCGGCTTACAAACTCAATGATGCCGAACAGGGAGCGCTGAATGTTCATGACACAGGCAAGTCTGTCAACGCCATCCGGGCGTTCACTGGAAAAGGGAATATCGTTTGGGGAGCACGCACATTGTCCGGTAATGATACTGAATGGCGGTACATCAACGTGCGAAGGTTTTTTACATACGTAGAAGAATCCACAAAAAAAGCTTCACAGCAATTTATATTCGAACAGAATGATGCCAATACATGGATACGCATCCGCGCGATGATCGATAATTTTCTCACGACGCAATGGCGGCAAGGTGCGCTTTTCGGTACGACACCGAAAGATGCCTTCTTTGTGAAAGTAGGATTGAACGAAACGATGACAGCGCAGGATATTCTCGAAGGAAGGCTCATCGTTGAGATCGGGCTGGCCGCCGTTCGTCCGGCGGAGTTTATCGTCTTACGCTTCAGTCATAAAATGCAGGAATCTTAATCAATGTTAAACATATTTTAAAAATAGAATTATGGCAAATTATCCTCTTCCGAAATTCCACTTCCAGGTAGAATGGGGTGGCGCAAATCTTGGATTTACCGACATCACTGGCCTGGATGTCGAAACCGAGGTGATCGAATATCGCGACGGCGCGAGTCCCGAATATGTGAAAACAAAAATGCCCGGCATGCAAAAGTTCAGTAATATCACCATGAAGCGCGGAACATTTAAAGGCGATAACGACTACTTCAAGTGGTGGAATACGGTCGCGCTCAATACCATCGAACGACGCGATGTTACGGTGAGTTTGCTCAATGAGAAGCACGAGCCGGTGGTGGTATGGAAAATAAAAAATGCCTGGCCCACAAAAGTACAAGCTACCGATTTGAAGTCGACCGGCAACGAAGTAGCCATCGAGTCGATCGAACTGGCACACGAAGGCCTGGTGATGCAAAATGACTAAGGTATATGTCGGCCTTTGATACACCCCAGGTTGGATTTCACTTCGCCGTATTGATCGAGATCTTTCCGCAATTTCCGAACGATCTTCGTTTTCAGGAAGTAAGCGGGCTTAGCGTAGAGATCGATATGGAGACGCGGGCGGAAGGAGGCGAGCATCGCTTCTCGCATAATCTGCCGGTTCGATCCCGTTACGGTGATGTAACGTTAAAGCGCGGAAAATTTCTGGGCTCCGGAATTCTGCAGTGGTGTCACAAGGCGATTGACGACTTCAGTTTCAAACCGTCTAATGTAATGATCTCGCTCATGAATGCGGATCACGTACCCTTGTACAACTGGTATCTTATCAACGCCATACCGAAACGGCTGGAAGTTTCAAGTTTCAATGCTGAACGAAGCGAGGTAGTCATTGAATCACTCACGTTATCGTATCAGTATTTTAAATATTATGATCCGGTCAGCGTGGCGCTGGAATTGGCGTCGGATGTATCCGGATCAATAGGTTTATCTTTTTAAGCTATCAGCATGCCCATCGAGATCAGAGAATTGGTTATCAGAGCGCGCGTGGAGGAACAACCTTCTTCGTCTTCGCCGACTGCAACGCACAGTGCAACGACCCAGCGTCTAAGCGACAGCGAACTGCAGAAGATCGTTACGCTTTGTGCGGAGGAAGTTTTAAAAGTTTTAAAAAGACAAAAAGAAAAATAGATGTTCGAGTCATTATTCGGTACAGGCAAACTGGAGAAGATGGTCATTTGGGCGCTGAAGCCTCAAACGGATCCGAGCATTCCGCCGGAGGTGAGTGAAGCCGATGGTGATAGTTATATGGTGCAGGTCAACCCCGAAACCTACAACATCAATCATCAAATTCAATACGAAAGAAACAACACACCGGGTAGCCCTGGTACGGATCCGAGGTTTGACTACATGTCGCCTATTTCACTGGACTTTAGCATCATCTTCGACGGTACCGGTGTGATTCCACCTCCGGCCGGTCCATTGGATAATGTGCCCATCGCCGGTGCGGTTGCCGGACTTTTCAGCAGCACGGAAGAGTATGATGTCATGACCGAGATCAGAAAATTTGCAGCCGTCGTATATGATTTTGACGAAACGCAACACAGTCCGCGTAGCGTAAGACTCTCCTGGGGAAAACAAGTTTACGATGGTGTGCTCACCAGTCTTTCGTTGAATTATAAATTATTCAAACCTGACGGAACGCCACTTCGTGTGGAAGCTACCGTAAGTTTTGAGAGTTCCCTTTTCGACATCATGAAGATCGCGGTGTACAAAACGTCATCGCCCGATCTTACACATAAACGCATCGCGGTAGCAGGCGATACCCTTCCGCTGATGACACAAAAAATTTACGGCAAGACCGATTATTACCTGGAAGTGGCGCGAACCAACCGAATATTCAATTTCAGGAAATTGAAAGAAGGAAGTCAAGTGTATTTTCCACCGGTTAAAAAGACAACGACATGAGTGTTGATACCTTGCTACCGATAACGCAAAACAAGTCGCGCGTCAGCTTTGCCATAAAAGTAAATGGGGAAGAAATGCCATCGTCTGTTCCGGTGATGTCTATCATCGTTTACAATGAAGTGAACCGTATCCCCTCAGCCTCTATTTGTGTAGCCGATGGTGATGCGTCGTTGGCTGACTGGGAGGTTAGCAACACCGATTGGTTCTTACCGGGAAATGAAATTGAAATACTGGCCGGCTATCAGAGTGAAAATGAAACTGTATTTAAAGGAATTGTAACGCGTCATTCACTGTGTGTTCGCCTGCAGCGGAGAGAGCTTAACGTTGAATGCCGTGACAAAGCCATTCTAATGACCATCAACCGAAACAGCAGTTTGTTTTCCGATGTAAAGGACAGCGACATTGCTTCAACCCTGTTACAGGCCTATGGCCTGGATGGATCGATTGACGAAACTCCGGTGACGCACGATGAGATCATTCAATACGATTGCTCCGACTGGGATTTTCTCATGAGTCGTGTCGACTCGGTGGGATTTGTATCCATTGCACATGATGGATCCGTTGACATAACGAAACCGGCAGTAGCTACGGAAGCAGTTGCCACGATCCGGTTTGGCACCAATCTTATCGAGTTCGACGCTGAGATTGACGGATGCCAGCAGTATGGATCCGTAAAGGCGCAATCCTGGGATCCGTCTTCACAAGATCTTGTCGAAGTACAATCCAACGATCCGGCGTGGACAACACCCGGTAATCTTGATCCGGCAGATCTGGGATCGAGCGCTGGTACCGCTGAATATACATTGCGACAACCTGGAAAATTAAGTGAAGAAGAGGCACAGCAATGGGCCGATACAAAACTTCTTCGAAGCAGAATGGCCTTCATGTGTGGCCGCGCGAAAGTAGAAGGATTTTCACAAGCGTTGCCAAACATAACCGTAAGCCTGGAAGGACTGGGCACTCGCTTCAACGGTATGGGATGGGTGAGTGGTATCCGCCATGAGATCAGTCACGGCAACTGGTTGACGGATCTTCAACTCGGACTGGCGCAAGACTATCACGTTGAAAAATTCAAGACGCATACACCGGATGCCGCTTCCTTGCTTCCCGGTATACGGGGCCTTCACACCGGCGTTGTTTCAGCGCTTGAAGGAGATCCCGATTCGGAAGGACGGATCCGTATTAAAATACCTTCTGTGACGCTCGATGGCGAAGGCTTTTGGGCCCGGCTATCAACCCTCGATGCAGGCGACAACCACGGTTCTGTTTTTCTTCCCGATATCGAAGATGAAGTCCTCGTTGGTTTTTTAAACAATGACCCGCGGCAGCCGGTCGTACTGGGCGGTTTGCACAGCAGCGCGAAAGTTTCTCCGTTGGAAGCGTCCGATGATAATTATAAAAAAGGATTCACCACAAAAAGTGGCATGCATATACTGTTCGATGATGAAAAGAAAATCATCACCATCGATACGCCCGGCGGAAATAGCATAACGCTGGACGATGATCAGAAACAGATACAATTGCTCGATCAGAATGGTAATAAAATTTTGCTTTCCGGCGATGGCATTACGATCGAAAGCGCCAAGGACCTTATTCTGAAAGCGCAGCAAAATATAAAAATGGAAAGCAGCATGGCGTTCGAAGCAAAGGCCGGGACGCAGTTCAAAGCAGAAGGAAGCGCCGGACTCGAAGTGAGTTCCAGTGCGGTGACAACGGTTAAAGGTAGTCTTGTACAAATTAATTAAATACTGAAACGATGGCGATGGCCGCACGGGTTGGTGATATGCATGTTTGTCCGATGGTGACGGGAGTAGTTCCGCATGTTGGCGGCCCTGCATTGCCTCCGGGAGGACCAACTGTTTTGATTGGTGGTATGCCCGCGCTTCGTGTCGGCGACATGCTCACGTGCACAGGCCCACCGGATGTGGTCGTGATGGGTTCCGGTACAGTGTTGATCGGCGGTATGCCGGCCGCGCGCATGGGTGATAGCACGGCGCATGGTGGGTCGATTGTACTGGGCTGTCCGACTGTGATGATTGGAGGATAATAATTTAAAGACGTAGAAGCATGACGAATGAGAATTCATTTTTAGGAAGAGGATGGAGCTTTCCACCGGCGTTCGACCCGTTCGAGAAAGAAGTGAAGATGTTGGAAGCGGAAGATGATATTCAAAGCAGTATCCAGATCATTCTATCGACTGAATTAGGTGAACGTGTACTGTTGCCGGGATTTGGTTGGAAACGTGATCGCTGGCTGTTCGAGTCGCTGGGTACGACTACGGCTTCGGCCATGCAAAAAGAAATTGAAACGGCATTGCTCATTTATGAACCGCGCATCAACTTAAATAAAGTTCAACTGGCGCCCGATCCGAATGAACTGGGCAGAGTAAATATTTTGATCGAATACATCGTGCGGGCTACGAACACCCGATACAACCTCGTGTTTCCTTTCTACTTAACGGAGAAAT
>JGI24890J29729_1000770_pt1 | contig 17473 bp, 13 predicted proteins | sample FreactcultureFD7_FD_29729 | JGI IMG/M metagenome (IMG submission 29729)
ATATAACTAGTTATTCCACCTTCAAAAGTTATTCCTGATCCAATTATCATAAATTTTCCTCAATCACTGTTGTATATGTATAATTTGAATTTGCGTTTGCGGTTGTTGGATTTGGTGTAATTGTTATTTTTGCATAATCTTTCTCAACAATATTATATGAATTGAACACCCATTTTGCATTCGATGTTTGTCCAATCAATGGTGAACTATTGGATACAAAATTACCTGTAATGTTTGTCAATGTCAATTGATTGTTTGCAGGTAACCACTTCACGACTTTACCAGATGCTGTTGACAACGATGGATTTGTACCTTGGTACACCATTTCTTTAATTTTGTAATCACCATTGCCATCAGCATTAACATTGAAAACAATATCTTGGTCATCTGGAATGTTGTTGAGTATATTTGTAATGGATGTTTTTATCAAACCAGCAGTTGAGGTTGCACCAAATATGAAGCCTTTAACAGTGAAATTCAATGTCCAAATAACAGCTCTAGTGTCTGATGTAAAATCACCTTCATAAGTTACTTCATATTTTGTGTCTTTCAATATAACCGGCACTTCTTTGACTATTCCCATTTCAGGAATCATATTGACTTTAATAGTATAATCTGGTGCAAAGTAAGGTAAAATATGTTCTATGATTTGGTTACCATCTTCAATATTTCTCACATACAAGTACAAAGAAAAATCAAAATTGTATGGAACGGGTACATATTGAGAAGATGTTGTATTTCCATTTTGATTAAAATGTTTGATATTTGTCATCTGTTTTCTAGATGAATCATATTCCAAACCAGTCATCTCATATGATAATCTGGGCAAAGTCATCATAATCTTTTTGTCAAGGTTTGGGTCACCTTGTATACGCATCACATAAAGTTCTTTGGTTGCATAATCAATCGGAACAATGAAACGCTCTTGTTCTGTGTCATCAGGATTATAACGAACTAATGTTATATTATTAAACAAGTCACCAAAAGCAACTGTTATTTTCCTTATCATCTTATTGTAAAAGATACTAGCCATTATAATCCTCCAATTGGATTAGTTTCTGTAGTATTAACATATGTGCCAGAATCTGTTTCAATTAACTTATTCGCATATGGTTCTAAGTGACTAGGATTTTCTAATGGATCGATTGCCACGCCGGTGAAGTAGTAATAGGCTCTACTTGTTTCACCATAAACCGGATATTCACTATCTGTTATAAATTCTCCAAAAATATTAGTAACTGATAGTATACCAGTTGTTTCCGCCCAAGAAGTGATTGTGGCCCTTGCGTGAGCATTTGCAAGTGTATTATCCACAGACTGATATACTTGTTCTTTAATGATGTATGTTCCTAAACCTAAATTTTGATTTAAAGGTAAATGCAATGTGTATAAAGAATCTGTACCGGAAATGTCAATATCTGGCATACCGGTAGCAATAACTTCTTGTGAGTATTTGAATTTTTCCATTTCCAATTCATAGTAATATGGATTCTTTCTACCTAACGTGAAACCGTCTTTGTTTTGGTCAACATATTTAATTTCATACAATTCACCACCACCGTTTAAGAATGGAACATACACTAAATCACCCTCAATTGGTCTCATGTATGTTGTCTGTGGTGTCCTTTGATAAAAAGCTTTGCGTGAAACGAGAACATGGACTTGATTACGAATCTCTAAACCAAATTTAGAAAAGAAATCTTTTTGACCCTCATGTCCCATAACACTAGATAGATACATTTCAACAGGAAAAGCCGTAGTAAACTTCTTTACAGGATCTTCACCGTACAACAAATCTCTGGCGATTGCATTGTTATTTGGGATATAAAATGCATCAAACCCCTGAATCTTGATTGATTCGGAAATCAAATCATCAACGAGCCTTTGTTCGTTGTATTTGGCATTGTAGTTGTTGAAATATTTACTGGTTGCAATTTTAGGTTCCTACCTTTCTACATTTATAACCTTTGTAGGATAATGATTTTTTTGCTGCACTTGACATCATACCGCGATTCAAATTATTTTTCCTGCAATATTCTGCCATGTTATGTATAGTCTCTTTTGTGCCGTTAGGTGTTGTTATTTCCCAATCTCTAGCAATTGAGTTTGTAACTTTTTTTAAATAATCTTCTGTAAATCTATTGTTTAATTTTTCAATGTGGTCTTGTGTTCTGTTTACTTTTCTACCCTTTAATTTTAGACTATGTTCTGGTCTTTTTTTACCATAAAAAGTATGATTTTCACCTTTTCTATTCATGTTTGCTTTTAATGCACCCAATCTACATAATTCTTTAACTCTTTCTTCTTTACTCATTATTCCAGCAAGACCTTTCCAAGCCAATTCATCTTCTTTTCTACCAAATTGCTCAAAAAGAATGCGGTGAGCTTCTGAATGTTCTTCAACAGTCAGTTTTATTAAATTGGATGGATCGTCTGTTCCACCCATATGTTTAGGAATAATATGGTGTATATGTTTCATATTAGTTCATCATGAATTCCAAAGGACCACCATAATTCGTTTCCATTTCTTTTTCTAATTGTTTAATTTCTTCAACAGCAGAATCAAAAATTTCTTTGCCATTTAACGTGACACCGCCAGGTAACTGAATACCTCCAAATTTGGACATATTTTCTCCCCAATTTTTCTTAATTAGAGCCGTCGCATAAAGTTTTAAAAAACGGTCTTGCCACATATTGGGATATGCATCAGGATTAATAGCGCCGTAAGCTTCAGCAACAACAACTGTTCCTGCAGGAGCTTCCTGGTCACCCCAAGCCCAGTCAATATGTAGTCTTTGTGTTATCCTATTCCAACGAATAGGAACAGACCCAGTAAACATCAATTCAATGTCACGAAGATGTTGTTGAGTCAATACAAAATTCACATAGGATGCTGATGTGAAGTCATACAACTCATTTAGACGGAGTTGGTATCTCAAGTCGAACATGTTCACATTTGCTTGTGAATCTGATACTGGAAATATACGAGAAATACCAATAATCTGTATTGTATTATTGCTCTCATCCGTAACACCTGTTGCATCCAAATATCTTTTTGTAATATCATCTTGTGTTACTGAATGAATCCAATAGAATTTTTGAGTACCATCGAAGTGATAGTCTTGCCAATATTGAATTGCATCATCAAGCCTGTCTTCAACTTGGTCATCATCCATGTTAATGTCTACAACAGGTGCACCTAACCTACGAAGGCAGTAATCTTTGAATTCTTGTCTATTATTAATTGTTGGCATGAGAAACTCCTATTATCTTCTATTTATCCAACATAAAATATACCATCAAGCTACAAAGTTACCTGCATTTGTAACTAAACGGCGAACAGTGTAATAACTTCCTGCTTTAGGTGTGATTGTACCAGCAGATTGTGTTACGTTTAACCTAAAGTTACAAGCAGCATTGGTTAATAATTTAATTTTAAATTTAGCTAAATGATATACAGCTGTAGTTTTTGAACCTGAAATCGAAAAAGCAGCTGTTGTTGCTGTTTGTTGTGTAGCTTCAAAGACTAGTAAACCAGCAGTAATTGTAGTTGTTGTAAAACCTGTATCTGGAGTTGATTCGTAATAACCATGAAACAAGGTTGCCGCCGAACTTACAGTAGGTGCCCACGTTAATGTTCCCGCTGTTGTTTTAAGAAAATAACAAAAACACTCAATATCGTAATAAGAAGAAGCTAATAAGTTTACTGCACTGGTTGCACCAAAATAGTTACCTATAGTTGCACCAAAAGCTGTAACGTCGGCCGACAAAACAAATTGTTGATAAGCACCAACTGCACCTCTACCGGATGTAGATTCTGGAGTAACATACATGTTAGTGCCGTCATATTCCATTGCACCGGCTGTTTGTGTTGTAAGACTTGAACCGGATGTAAATGTTAATGGAGCAATCGATGTGGTTCCGCCTGGTATTGTAATACTATTGGCAGTTAATTTACCATCAGTTGAGGCTGTTCCATATATTCTTGTACCTGTTTGTAATTTTGCCATTTTATCCTCGTTATACTATGGTTGTAACTTCATCAATAAATCCATAAGTCTGTGTTAAAGCTTTTGGATAATTATTGAATGGTGTTAAGAATGAAGAATTAGCTGATGCTACGTTTGTGATAACAACATTATTAATACTAGAGTCTGAAAACATACTGGAGTTGTTTCCAGTATTTAATAACATACTTGTCTGTTGTTCGGTGATAGCGGAAATATTTGTACCTGAATTTTGTTTAGTATTCAATGGAGCTGTTGGAACTGTAAAATTTCCTGTATATACTGCTACACCTTTTACTACGCGAATATTAGAAATATTTCCTACAAACGGATTACCACCTGTTGAAGTGCCAAAATAAACTGTTGCTGATGCGCCGGCGTTATAGGTGTCATTGGTTGCCTGTGAAACAATAACACCATTGCGATACATGCTTGTTATGTTACCTAACTTACAAATGGCAATATGCGACCAAGTATTTGATGGTAAAGTTACTCCAGAAGCGTATAGTGAACTACCTGTACCAATTGTTGAATTATAATATCTAAGTTGATTTAGGTAATATTGAAATGTTACATTACCTGTATTAATATCCCAAAAATAAAAATTACCAGTTGTCCATGTCGAAGCTGTTGGGTATGCCCAAAGTTCAATTGTAAANTTACCTGTACCAAAATTGAATCCTGCCATATTTGGTGTGTTCAATAAGAAACTGGTTTGAGTTCCTGTAACCGCAGAGATATTACTACTTGGTGTGCCAGGATTTTGTGTTATACTTAATGGTGTAGTTGGTGGAGTAAAGTTACCTGTATATACTGCTACACCGTTTGCAACTCTAACATTAGTAATATAACCGGGAAAATAACCTCCGTTAGAAGAATTGTATCCCACTACAATACCATTTTGATTCCAACTAACAGTTCCGGGATTACCTCCACTTTGTGTTAAGGTGCCAGACACTCCATTCACAAACATTCTCATCGTACCATTCTGTCGTGTCACCGCTACATGATACCATGTGCTTATTGTAGGTACAAATGGAATTGTTATCTGGTTTGTTTGAAATCCGTCACTGAATACCAATCTACCAACAGGATTATCTGCAAGATAAAGTTCAAAGTTATTTGTGTTTCTTGTTCCAAACGGATCACTTTGACATATTCCTGCAAAAGCTGCTGCTGTAGTAGTCAAATATATCCATGCTTCGACAGTAAAATCATTTAAATTGAATGCATATACAGGATTTGCCGGCGCACTAATATATTGGTTGGTTCCGTTGAAACTCAGAGATTTTGGAAGCGAATATGCATTGGTGAAAGGTGATAGTGTCGAAGCGGTAACTGAATTGCCGTTTGTGATGGTAACACTTGTATTACTTAAATCACTAGCAACAACATTTGGAATATTTAGAGACTGAGTGGTGCCATTAAATGATACAGAACCATAAGCGCCAGCATTAGTACCTAAATTTGATATTCTTCTTACAGGAATTTGTTTATTAACTGGAGGAACTGAAACCGGCGAAATAGGACTGGATACTGGTGTTCCAAACACGGTTGTTGAATAACCTGTATTTCCTGTATTGAAGGTGAAACTATTTGAAGAAATAACTTGTGGATAATAAGGTGTGTTCAACAATATATCCGTCTGAGTGCCTGTTATTGCAGCTGTATTTGTGCTAGTTATTTGAGTTGCAGTTAGTGGCTTAGAAGAAGGAGTGAAATTTCCTGTATATACAGCCACACCTTTAACAACTCTAAAATTTGAAATGTAACCATTGAAATAATTTACTCCACCTGTTGTATCCCAACGGCGACCCAACAAGAATCCATTTGTTCCTGTTGTGAGAGCATAACTAGATATGATACCACCTGCAACATTTGCTCCATTTACATATAATGTGGTACTTGTTCCATTAAATACAGCAGCCATATGTATCCAAGTGTTTACTGCAGCTGGAGTAGGAGAAATTATCATTTGCCATGTGCCAGGAAAATAACCAAAATACGGATATGCTCCACCTGTATCTGGAGTTGATGCACCGGCAGATGCCGTAAAACCTAATCCCATAAATGGATTCGATCCTGAATCACCGAATGATATTGCACACACTGGACCAAACGAAGATGGATTAACCCAAGCTTCAATTGTAAATGGTGTGGTTGTTGTCGGTAGTAAAAAAGAACTAGCTAACTTATAATACGAAGAAACACCTTCAAAATATACACTACCAGTTGTCGAAACAAAAGGATTAAAAGCATTTGCTGTTACTGAACCTGTATTTGTTATTGTGGCAGGAGTAGTATTACTATCAGTTAAGAACAAAGAACTTGCTCTTGTATTCAATAACAGAACTGTGTTTGGTACTAAAATTGGTGCAGTAGTTGGTACAGAAAAATTACTGGTGTAAAGTGCGGTGCCGTTTACCACGCGGACATTTGAAATATATCCAGGAAAAAACCTAGTACCACTACTACCATCACTAACATATCCTATGTTTAAAAGATTTGATGGCGCAGTAAAATTATATGCGGAAGCAGTAGCAATAGATCCAACTATGATTCCATTTTTAAATAGATATAAGTTAGCCCCACTGCGAACCATGGCCACATGAGTCCAAGTATTCAATACGATACCGCCGCCGGCACCGCATGTCACATTGTCAGTCCAGGTTCCTGATGCATTTGAAGTTATTCTGTATCTGTCTGTGCCTTCACCAAAATTCAACATCCAACCGGTCTGTGCTCCGTTGGTAGTTCCTATCGCAGAACCATATATGCTGCCGGAATATGATGTCATGAAAATCCACGCTTCTATCGTGAAATTCACTCCTGATCCGAAAGCATAAGCAGTGCTAGATGGTGCAGACAGATATTGTGATGAACCATTCAAACCAACCGAACCTGGATAATTGGTTGTGCCATCCCTCAACGGATAATAATTTGTTGAAACTGCACTTGATGTTGGTAATGTTGTGACAGATGTTCTTGAAGATGTATCTGGATAAAAAGCACCGCCAGTTCCATAAGGTGTAGGCAATAACATTATATTCTGATTATCAAAAGGATTTGCTGTGTTACTTGAAGTACCTGTTGCTGATATTGTTGCTGGTGTTGTATTAGCGTCTACAAGATAATTTGATCCTTGATTAAAATTCAATAAGAGACCATAATACCCGGTTGGCATCGTAAGTGGGCCAGTTGGTGGAGTAAAGTTACTTGTGTATACAGCTAAACCTTGAACAATTCTAAAATTTGAATAATAAGCTGGACGAGTTCCGCTACCAGTTCCGCTCTGCGAACTACCTATACCAAATGTTTGGCCACCGTTAACTGTATAACTGAATTGTCCTGTGGATTGTAAAACTCCATTTAAGAAAAAACTAAATTGATTTACACCTGTTCCTTGTGAAACAAAAGCTAAATGATTCCATCTTCGCGGCAAAGGTTTTGCACCTGTGTTGGAGAATCCGCCACCACTTTGTTTAATAAAATCTCCAGTTTCATAGATAATTGGACCTGAAGCGTTGCCACCAGCTCCAAAATCTGCAGCAAAATATACATTGGAACCTGCTACAGGATAAGTAGCTACGTCCAAATATACCCAAAATTCTACTGTAAATATATTTTTCCAAACAGTTGATGTAGCTGTACAATTGAATATTCCAGCACCACTTGGCATATAAACACTACCAACAGCATTGCTTAATCCACTTTTTATTGGAACAGGCAACATCTGTGTAGGTTTTGGAGTAAATGCCGATGTGTATAAAGCTTTTTGGACAATTCTATAATTTGAAATATAACCGTTGAAGTAATTTCCTTGAACACCATAACCAATTCTTATTGATGAATTGATAAAATTTTGTGTGGCATCTGCTGGAGTAAATGCACTTCCTTCCAACGTACCATTCAAATAAAGTCGCATAACGGTATTGCTTCTAACTAATGCAACATGATTCCAGTTATATAAAGTAAGTGGTGTTGTTCCTGTGATATAAACAAATGGTCCTGTAGTTGATACTGACAAAGTATTTGTCGTAGTCAGATATATGTCTGCGCCAAGGTTAGCTGTGTCTGGTGTTCTTGAATCAAAGAGTGGTCTGTTTGTTCCTGTGTTGTAAGGATTAACCCAAAATTCAATGGTGAAGTCTTCACCTGTGACAAAAGCTCTAGTGCCAGTTCCGTTAGTATTTGCAGTCAAATAATCAGAAGTACCATTGAAGTATATACTTCCCGGTGAAAGAAACACCTCATCAAACTCCCCTGAGATTGAGTTTGTTGCAGTTAAACTTTGATTTGTTTTTGTTGTTTCATCTATGGTTACTGTATAATTTACACCACCATTATTAAGTCTATCGACTGTTGTTGCCATTGTATTATTTTAACCAAAAATTGTATCTAAACTATTTGTTGCTTCATTGTATATAGTATACACAGCACTTACTGAAGTTGAGTTTGAAAAACCTAATGCATCTCCACCTTGCAAATATATGTTACCCGAAACACCAACACCACCGGTGAAAATAACAGATCCTGTACTATTTGATGTGGATACTGTAGTGTTTGAAAAAGTATATACAGTTAAACCGTTAGCCGTTACTGCAACACCCGTGTTTGCTAAACCGCCTGTGCCTGAACCTGAAGCCGCCGTGGTTTGTAAAGTTCCGTCTTGGAATACAATACCGTTACCTGAACCAGTGATGAATACATTTCCTGTGTATACATTACCTTTGACACCAAGACCGCCAGCAATAATAACTGCACCAGTTGTATTTGATATAGCACTATTAGCATTAGCGAAGGTGTATATACCACCACCCTGGATCGTTACGGCAGAACCTGTATTCGCAATGCCTGTACCTGAACCTGTAGCTGCTGTGGTCTGTCTTGTACCATCTTGGAATGTAATACCGTTGGATGCAATACCAGTAATTACAATGTTACCTGTATATACGTTACCTGAAACACCAAGGCCTCCAGCAATAACGATAGCACCAGTAGTATTCGATATAGCACTATTAGCGTTAGCAAAGGTAAAAATACTAGTTGGGTTTACAATAACTGATACACCGGTATTAGCTAAAGAATTATTAGCTTTTGTAAACGCACCATTAGCGAATGAAGCCCCAGAATTAGCTGTAACAAAAGAACCATTAGCAAAAGATGCTGCTGAGTTAGCTGTAACAAAAGAACCATTAGCAAATGAAGCCCCAGAATTAGCTGTAACAAAAGAACCATTAGCGAATGAAGCCCCAGAATTAGCTGTAACAAAAGAACCATTAGCAAAATCACCAGCAGAGTTGGCCTTAGCATAAGATGAGTTAGCTCTATCAAATGCACCATTAGCAAAACTGCCAGCTGTTGATGTTCCTGTGGCGGCAGTTGTTTGTGTTGTACCGTCTTGGAATACAATACCATTCCCAGCGCCAGTAATAAAAACGTTACCTGTATATACGTTTCCTCTTACTCCAAGACCACCTGAAATTATAACAGCACCTGTGGTGTTTGAGAATGCACCATTAGCATTAGCGAAGGTAATAATACTAGAACCATTCACGATTATAGATGCACCGGTATTTGCTATACCTGCTGTAGTCTGTACGGTTGAATCTGAGAATGTTATACCTGAAGATGTATTAGCAATAAATCCATTTGCATATATTGAACTGGCACCTCTAATATTTCCAAAAGAACTACCTGTTGTTGTAAATTGTGTAGTATAAAGTGTTCCAGAAACTGTTAAATCAGCATTCGTAACTATAGAAGAAGTATTCTGTAATGATGTATTGGCCTTTGTAAATGCACCATTAGCAAATGAAGCTGCTGAATTGGCGGTTATAAATGCACCATTAGCAAATGAAGCTCCAGAGTTAGCTGTAACAAAGGAACCATTAGCGAATGAAGCGGCCGAGTTAGCTACTAAAAAAGAACCGTTAGCGAAGTCACCAGCGGAGTTGGCCTTAGCATAGGATGAATTGGCCCTATCAAATCCTGCATTAGCTGTATTTCTAGCATAAACGTCAACTGAAGATGATACCAATGTATTAGCTAAAGCAAAAGCACCATTAGCGAAGTCACCAGCAGAGTTGGCTTTTAGGAATGCACCATTAGCAAAAGACGCTGCTGAATTAGCTGTAATAAAAGAACCGTTAGCAAAGTCGCCTGCTGAATTTGCCTTGGCATAAGATGAGTTAGCTCTATCAAATCCTGCATTAGCTGTGTTTCTAGCATATACATCTATAGAAGATCCAACTAAGGTGTTAGCTAAAGCAAAAGCACCATTAGCGAAGTCACCAGCGGAGTTTGCTTTTAAGAATGAACCATTAGCGAAAGAAGCTGCCGAGTTAGCTACTACGAATGCACCATTGGCAAATGAAGCTGCCGATGTGGCAGTAGAACTAGAAGCATTGGCTGTTGTAAAAGCGCCGTTAGCAAAAGATGCAGCAGAATTGGCCACTAAGAAACCACTATTAGCGAAGTCACCAGCGGAGTTTGCTTTACTATAAGAAGAATTAGCTCTATCAAATCCTGCATTAGCTGTATTTCTAGCATATACATCGATTGAAGAACCAACTAAGGTGTTAGCTAAAGCAAAAGCACCGTTAGCAAAATCACCAGCTGAGTTTGCTTTTAAAAATGAACCATTAGCAAATGAAGCGGATGAATTAGCTACTACGAATGCACCATTAGCGAAGTCACCAGCGGAGTTGGCCTTAGCATAGGATGAATTGGCCCTATCAAAACCGGCGTTAGCTGTGTTTCTAGCATATACATCGACTGAAGATGATACCAATGTATTAGCTAAAGCAAAAGCACCATTAGCAAAGTCACCAGCTGAGTTGGCTTTAACATAAGAAGAATTGGCTCTATCAAAAGCACCATTAGCAAATGATGCAGCCGATGATGAACCAGAAGCTGCCGTAGTTTGTGTACTGCCATCTGAGAAAATAATACCAATAGCTAAATTTATTGTATTCGAAGAAACAACATCAACTCCAGATATATTTCCACCAGTTCCTGTTGTTTGTATTGATAAAGCATAAACATTGTTTGCTATATACAAATTATTTGATACATACAAATTATTTGAAACATTTAAATCTGCTGATGTAATTATTGTTATAGTATTTTGTAATGCTGTATTAGCTGTTAAGAATGCACCATTAGCAAAATTACCAGCAGAGTTTGCTTTTAAGAATGAACCGTTAGCAAATGAAGCTGCTGAGTTGGCGGTTGTAAATGCACCATTAGCAAAAGAAGCTCCAGAGTTAGCTGTAATGAATGATGCATTAGCAAATATAGCTGCTGAATTAGCTACTATGAAGGCACCGTTAGCAAATGAAGCTGCTGAGTTGGCGGTTGTAAATGCACCATTAGCAAAAGAAGCTGCTGCATTTGCTGTAATGAATGATGCATTAGCAAATATAGCTGCTGAGTTGCCTGTTACGAAAGCACCGTTAGCAAAAGAAGCTGCTGCATTTGCTGTAATGAATGATGCATTAGCAAATATGCCAGCAGATGTTGCTACACTATTTGCTGTATTTGCTTGAGTAAAAGCACCATTAGCAAATGATGCCGCAGAATTGGCCACACTGAAAGAACCATTAGCAAATGAAGCTGCTGAATTGGCTGTAATAAATGATGCATTAGCAAATATAGCTGCTGAATTAGCTGTAATAAAAGAACCGTTAGCGAAGTCGCCAGCGGAGTTAGCTTTAGCATAAGAAGAATTAGCTCTATCGAAACCAGCATTTGCCGTATTTCTAGCATATATATCGATTGAAGATCCAACTAATGTATTTGCCAGAGCAAAAGCACCATTAGCAAAATCACCAGCTGAGTTTGCTTTTAAGAATGAACCGTTAGCAAATGAAGCTGCTGAATTCGCCTTATCGAAACCGGCATTAGCTGTTTGTCTAGCGTAAACGTCAACTGAAGATGATACCAATGTATTAGCTAAAGCAAAAGCACCATTAGCAAAGTCACCAGCAGAGTTAGCTTTAACAAAAGCTCCATTAGCAAATATGCCTGCCGAATTTGCAATTTTATCTTGTTGATTACCAATATAAGTAAATGTCATTTTAACTTATTTCCAATAAACTCATTATAACATCTGCGGATGATGCATTACTTGTTGAAATTGAAATATAATCTCCAGCTTCCAATACAAGTTTTTGGTCACCACCAATTGGAACCAAAGAATTTCCAGGATCTATTGATGCTGCTTTTACCATATAGTAATTGGATCCACTTATGTTTACAATAACATTTGCAGTTATTGTTGTTCCTGGCAAAATGTTAGCTACTGTTAAACCAATGATAGTAGATTGTACACCAGCACCTGCTGTGTATAATGTGGTAGGACTTGTTCCTACGGCAGATAAAGCATAATTTTTAAAATTGTTTGCCATTTGTAATTCCTAGTATCTTATATTTATGTCTCAACCTAAAGCTATAGAATAGGCTAACGCATTTGATATTGCTGTATTTGCTTGAGTGAAAGCTGAATTTGCAAAACCTGCTGTAATGTTCTGTGCATTATATGAACTATTGGCTTGTATAAAAGCTGAGTTTCCTGCATTGTCAATGAAGTTTATATTACCGGAACCATCTGTTTTTAATATTTGTCCAACACTTCCACCATAGATATGAACATTACTCACATGACCTAAAGCAACATTAGCAACCGTTGTTGATATTAGGTTACCTTTGAATATGATGTTATTTGATGAATTGATACGCAGTAATTCATTTCCATCATTTAATGCTCCATTACCGCCAGCCGCAAATACTATATCATTTTGTAAACTACCAATAATTGTATTACCACCACCTGTTACTGTGTTTCCATTAACGAAAAAATAACCATCGTTAGGTTTGATTATGGTGTAAGGATCGCCATAATTATATGTGCTACTTCCTAAACCTATATCCAAATAACCATCATTTGGAGTTCCATTGTCTGCTGTTATAAACATATCAAACGAAGCATACGGCCCAGTATTAATATTTTGCATATTAAGACCAGAATATCCATTATAGTTTGAAGTTAGTTGTGTAACCATCTGAGGTTCCACCAAATACCCTACTGGAATACCAGCATACAATGCATTGAAACCATTCGATGAATAACCGAAGAATTGACCAGTATTACCTGTAATTTGATAGGATGTTGCGTTCCCTGTGAAGCTAACATTACCTTGTACACTCAAATCATGTTGTATTGTTAGACTGCCTGATATTGTTCCACCAGCTGCCGGTAATGCAGTGTTTGCTTTATCAAATGCTGAGTTTGCTGTGTCTCTTGCAACATTATCAGTAGCATAACCAATAAATGCTGTGTTCTGTGAAGTAGAATCAGGGAATATTAAATTACCATTGTATCCAAAATACCAATTCCTATAAATGTAACTATTTGAAGGATCGGTCATTGCCGTCGCTATCGTTACACCATTCGAATTATCAAAACTTGCTCCTGCATAGACAGGAGAATTTGGAACACTAGAACCCTGCCAATTTATTTCTGAACTGGTATCACTTGAAATCGCTAAGTATTGTCCTGATTGTGTTCTTATGTCATTAGCAACATATAGTGTGCCGGGTAATTCTAATGTACCATCTTGATTGAAAACGAAATCGTGTGGTGTTATAGCTTCATTTGTCTCGATAAGGACGCTAGAATATGAATATATTGCTGCTTGGCCTGCATTATCCAAATATATTCCTGTATTGTCTGTTGCTAGGGAGTTACCTGCTGATATTTGGAGTATTCCAGGACTTGGCTGTGTTATCTGTGCTTGAGAAATGTCAAATAATAAAGAATTAGGTACACTCAAATTTCCGTTAGCATATAGTTGAGAGGTATAGCTACCGTTGACTAGATTTGATTTGCCTGTATTTGCCTGTGTGAAAGCAGCATTAGCTGTTTTTCTAGCATAAGTATCTACAGAAGATGATGCCAATGTATTTGCCAGAGCAAAGGCACCGTTAGCAAAATCACCAGCAGAGTTTGCTTTTAAAAATGAACCATTAGCAAAAGATGCTGCTGAGTTAGCCGTAACAAAAGCACCGTTAGCGAATGAAGCCGCTGATGTTGCAGTAGAACTAGTTGTATTCGCTTGTGTAAATGCACCATTAGCAAATGAAGCTGCTGAATTGGCTTTATCGAAAGCAGAATTTGCCGTATTTCTAGCGTAAGTATCTACGGAAGAAGTTACTAATGTATTAGCTAATGCAAATGCTCCATTAGCAAATGACGCCGCAGAATTTGCTTGATTGAATGCGGAATTAGCTTGGGTGAAAGCTGCATTAGCCCATGATGCTGATGTTCCACCAGTATTCGCCACAGAGAAAGCTGCATTTGCAAAATTGGCAGCCGAATTGGCTTTAGAGTATGCATTGTTTGCAAAAATAGCACCAGAATTTGCTGATATAAAAGCACCATTCGCAAACGATGCGGCTGAGTTGGCCACAAAGAAAGCACCATTAGCAAAGATTGCGGCCGAATTAGCTGCAACAAATGCACCATTAGCAAAAGAAGCTGCTGCATTTGCCACAACGAAAGCACTGTTAGCAAAGATTGCGGCCGAATTAGCTGTTACAAAAGCCGCATTGGCAAAATTACCATCAGAATTGGCCTTAGCGTATGCGGCATTAGCAAATATTGCAGTAGTATTTTGTGCATCATAGGCTGCATTAGCTTGATTATATGAACCATTTGCACTGCCAGAAAGGTTAATCGAATCTCCTGTGTTCGATGTGAAAATCAAAGCACCGTCTGTATTACTTAAAACAATACCATCAATGTCTACAGAACCTGGGCCCACATAAACAGAGTGCCATGGTTTGCTCTTAGAACCAAGAAAATAAACATTTGCCGCAGTTGGAATGATATTTCCCGTCATTCCCAAATCACCCAGCATCGTATCACCAGCTCTATTTAATTTCGTATTTGAACTTGTAAAAGCACCATTAGCAAATGCAGCAGCTGAATTGGCTTTATCGAATGCAGCATTAGCTCTTGCAAACGCTAAATTTGCCTGTGGATATACAACTGTCGATGAGTAGGTATAAATCGAATTTGAGTTTGCATATATTGTATTGGCATATGCATAAACAGAATTGGCATTTGCGGCCGCAGAATTTGCTTGATTATAAGCAGCATTAGCTCGCTCTCTAGCAAAAGCATCTACTGAAGATGATACCAGTGTATTAGCTAAATCAAAAGCACCATTAGCAAAGTCACCAGCAGAGTTGGCTTTTAGGAAAGCTGCATTACCCAATCCTCGAGCATATACGTCAACACCAGAATTGGAAATTGTATTGGCTAAATCGAAAGCTGCATTGGCTTGTGAGTAAGCTAATTCCGCAATATTGATAGAATTATTGGCTTCAGCTGCAATTAATGCAATATTGGCAGCTTGACTAGGACCTGTAAAAGTTGCAGTTGATTGTACGGTAGGTGGATTTCCTGGACCAACCCTTACACTAATCTGATTTACTGGATTTACTGTAATATTTGCCATTATGCATCGGTACCATAGGAATTAGTTACTCCAGTAACACCAGGAGCAACATATATTTGCCCTTCAAGTACACGGGTTATCAAATTAGTCACAGTGTCTTGAATAATCACATCGTAGACATATTTTCCGTAAGGTACATTCGCAGTAGTTGGTGCATCTAAAGATAGTGTTATCAATCCATTAAGTGGATCAGAAACTTGTGCAGTGAAGTTAAAAGCGACATTTGCTGTCGTATAAGATTTTTTCGCTCTGGAACTTATGGTGAAATTTGTTAAATCGTAACGAACACCATAATCATCCGTTAATGTTAACTGTGCGTTAAATGAAGCCCCTTGTTCCAAATATTGGTCTGAGTATCCTGCGGCCATTTGTTGTACCTTTTATTTGATGCGTTAATCATATTTATGATTCTTATTGTTCACCAAATCATGTTATTATTGTTTTGGGTATTTAGCTTTCACCGCCAAACAGGCATCAACATATGCTTGCATTTGTTCCATATCACCCTTTACAAGTCCGTCAAGATAATCTGTTACGGGTGGATACTCACTTTGTCTCTTTTGAACATAAGATGATGCATTAAACTCAGTTAATTGTTTTTGAGATATGATTACATCAGCCTGTTCTTTGGTGATGGAAACCATGTTAGAATTGATTAAATGGTCTTGGCTACCATCGAGCTCAAAGGCCCATATTGTATTGTTTGAATCTTTAAATAATTTCATAATTTTTACCTTTTAACGAAGTTCAACGCATGATGTTAAAGTTGCTCCACTTACGTTAAATATATAAGTTGCGTTAGGTGGAACAATAGCGGTAAATTGTGCATTATTGCCAGCAACACTACCTTCACTTAAATAAGCAGCTTGAATTCCAGCCACAGTTATTCCAGCATTACCATTACTCGGTATATTGAACAAAGGTGCCACAACAATTGGTTTTCCTGTGCTATTGGTATATGTTGTTCCGGCTACACGGCTAACGGTCTGCCAAGTTTGAGAATATCCTAAAGTTGAGTTGAGTGTGGAAACGAATGAAACTGTTGAGAATGGAAACCATGATGTTGATGCCTGCCTGTATATGTACGAAACTGATTGTCCCGCACCAAGAGTGGAAACTGCATTGTTGATTGTCTGTCCTGTGTTAGGAGAAACAGTAAATGTAGTAATCTGTTGTGTTGTACTTATACCCACAGTCATTCCATCAACAGGACTTGCAGGTAAAATAACGGTTCCTTGAGCGAATGTTGCAGAAGGATTCAATATAACATTTTGGACTCCTGAAGCAACTGTGTAAGAAAATCCTGATGCTATAGCTGGTGATTCCAAATAAATGTAATTTTGTATTAGACCATTTGTTCCGTCAATTTTTGATGCCATGTTTAACCCTTAGGATATTTTGTTTTGATTGTATCTATAACTTCTTTCCATGCTTCAACACCACCATGATATATCAAATCTAATTGGTCGGTTATGGATGGATATTCAGCTGCACGTTTCTGTGCATAGGTTGTTTCATCTGGTATTGGATGTAGTGTTTTAGCTTCTTCATCGGTAATCTGAACACAACCTTCAGGTAAATGAAATTCATGTTCAGTCGAGTCTAACCAGTGTAATTGATTTTCAGTGTCTTTGTAATATGGCATTTTTAATCCTTAACGCAATTCAAACCAAACATTTGTATTGCGGTTGCTTGTAATAACATATGATGCTCCCGGTGGTACAATCCCTGTTATTGTTGCATTTGATGCACCATTCGTGGTATCACCAACTGATTGTGAAATTAATAAACCGGAAATTGTCAGTTGACAATTTGTACCAGCTCCTGCTGTTCCTGAAAAAGAAATTAGTATAGGCCTTCCAGTGGTGTTATAATAAGTAGTTCCTAATACTCGGGTGGTACCAACAGTAAAAACCTGCCAAGTCTGTCCATAACCTAACG
>JGI24890J29729_1000771_pt1 | contig 17472 bp, 21 predicted proteins | sample FreactcultureFD7_FD_29729 | JGI IMG/M metagenome (IMG submission 29729)
CATCACTAGACGCATATCCATCTCTGTTCGATTGGGTAGCGGTGAAGATTGCTGTTTTTGTTTCAACTGCTAGACCTCTTATTTCTTCTGCTATAGATTTTACAAATGTATAGCTGTTAATACTGCTACCCATTTTCATTCTTGAGGATGCACAAATATTTAGATAGTCAATGTAAATAATATCAGGGATGAAGTTCTTCTTAATCTTCAACTCTTGAATAAGATGACGGAAGTGCGCAGTAGATCCTGCTCCCGTTGGGTATTCCTTGATGATCAATTTGCCTTTTACTTTGTGCTTTACTTTCGCTATCTTCTTCTCATAAGCATCACGAGGCAATTCAGTTAGCTCATCAACACCTACATTCATCAGGTTGGCATCGATACGTTCAGCAATTCTTTCCTCTGCCATTTCCATGGTGATATAGAGGACATTATATCCTTCGATCAGATTAGCGGAAGCCATGTGGGTCATACACATGGTCTTACCTACGCCCGTTGAGGCTAGGATAATATTCAGTGTCTTTCTGGGCACGCCGCCCCGGGTAACCCGATTGAACCAATCTAGGTCAAAAGGAATCTTTGTTTCCTTCTTGTGGTAGAATTCATATCTATCTTCAAAATTTTCGATAAAGTCATGTCCAACATTAGCGTCAAAGGAAACGGCAAGTGCCTCGGTGAGGATGGTAGGAATAGAACCCTTATCCCGAGTCTTGTCTTTACCACCATGGATTGCAATACTTTCCATGAGAGCATTCTTGATTGCTTGTTGCTGGCAAAACTTCTCTGTGTTCTCTAACAGCCAGTCTTTATTCGTCAGAGGATCATGTTCAAATGCCTCAATAAGATCATTTGCCTCCTTGAAGGTACTTTCAGATAGTCCTTGCTTACCTTCAAGATCAATATGGAGTGCCTCTTTTGACGGAGGCACCCCATACTTCTCGGTGTAAGTATAGATCAATTCGAATAGGACCTTATGCTCATGATCATCGAAATATTCTTCCTTGACGAAAGGAAGAACCTTGAGAGCATATTCTTTATCAAAAATGATAGCTGATAGGATTGTTTTTTCTATTGACATTATTTTCTCCTATGATTTTGTCAGTGTACGACGAAATTAGGTGAATGTCAATAGTTATTCGTCATCATCCTGGATCAAAGAACCATTAGAGACGCTAAATTTGCTAGTAACAAATTCCTTGAAAGTTGGATTAGCAAGAATTGGTTCCCAAAATTCTTTGTTTGTCAGTAGATCGGACTCACGATAATTTTTGGAAACTTCTCCTGTTTCAGGATCAACTGAGCAATACCAACCTTGTTTTGGCTTGTGAACAAGGCCAATTTCCAAGGCCAGGTCCAATAGACCCGAATAGCGGGCGATACCTTTGTCATATGTAATCAAGAAAGTAAACTTGGACTTTTCCTTTACGAACCTAGACTTTTCAATATTGATTGTGAAGTTCCAGCCCAGTAGGTCCTTGCCATCCTTTTCTTGTGCCTTGCCGATGATGAACACTTGGTTTGCGGAATACATCCCGCCGGTGTTATGAGTCACCACACCATTTTTCAGAATATAATGTTCAGCTTCTGCAACTGAAATATCATAAACTGGTCTTTTTCCGATTCTTTTAATAGAAATAATTTTCATTGTATTCTGCAAATAAATTTTTACATTATCTTCATAGTTAAGGTATTTTGCTTTAACCCAACCTATATCAATAAAAAATTTATGATTTTCAGAACAGACAATTTTATGACCATCTTCAAACTCAATTTCAAAACATTCGGGTTCACCTTCATCCAATGTATCTGGATTCCATGTAGCAGTAACTTCCTTAGGACCCATTTGAGTTTGCACCAGTTCACCTTCAAGAACTTCTTCAATTTTTCTATATGAACCATCAGCCATAAGAATTTCTACTCCAGCCTCAAGACATCCACCGCTCATGACTGCCTTTGAGAACATTTCCATGGTCTGGTACGTGTGGTTGATTGCAACGCAAGGAATGTCCTTGATGGTCAAGTGAGGAGTTACGATTCGCCACAGTGACTTCATGACCCTGGCCCGTGACATATCTGCAACGGACTTTTCGTCAAGGGCATCCTCAACTTCCTTCTTGGAGGCCAAATTACCAACAGAGTCAATAAAGATGATGACCTTATCGCCCTTCTTGATCTCTTCTAGTCTCTTAGAGATATCAAACTTAAGTTGTTCTAGATGCTCAATAGGAATGTGGATGACCCGTGAGGTATCAATCCCGTTTGATTCGATATAATCAGGTGTGATACCAAATTCAGAGTCATAAAATAAACATACGGCATCTGGGTGCTTCTTCATATAGGCAGCAACCATGATCAGACCTAGAAGTGACTTGAAGTGCTTGGATGGTCCAGCAAGGAACGTAAGACCTGCGGCTAGGCCACCGTCAAGGTGACCAGAAAGTGCAGTATCGATGATTGGAATTCCAGTGGAGGCTTGCTCTTTTTCTCCGAAAAATGGAGAAGATGCTAGGACATGGGCTTGCTTGATTGAGCCGGCGCCAGATAGACGGTCGAGTAGTGACATGTTTAGTTCCTTTTGTTGATTGGTTTATCCTGGGGAACTACCCCAGCACAGGTATTTATTCGTCAAAAAATGACTCTAGGGTCGCAATATTCTCGGTTTTCCAACCGATAGCATCCGTAATATTCTTAATGGGGGCAAGGAAAGCCTTGTCGAATTGTGTGTCATAGTCAATGAACCGATGTAGGTTCAACTCATGGGGCAAGTCACCTGGAGATGAAATAATATCCTCATGGAAAATGTTAGGCTTCTTCATGTAACAAAACTTGATCTTCTCGCCCTCTTTAATGGTCGGATAGTTTCGTTCAAGCTTGTTCTTCTTAATGAGGTCATTGTATACAATAGTACCTCTCACGTGGATCGGACAACCATCTTTGTATAGCTTCTGGACACCACCTGTATACTTGGCGATGCCATTCACGCCACGGGGGAAGGCGATTTCTTCATATGACATTTTCTTAAATTGGGCACGGAAGTCATCGATATAATCAATAAGCTTCTGATTAGACCCGAGCATAATAATCTTCATGCTCTCCTTAAGCTTCTCCCGGCACGCCGCGGGCGTTGAAGATCGCACAGCCTCGACGCCCTTGATGTAAAGCTTAGGCTCATCATATCTGAAACCTTCACTGTCCCAGACATTCATAATATACTTCTTCTTCGAAAGGAAGATTGCAGTATCGGCAATATTCTCTCTCTTCATCTTCATCTGATTGACATAGGAATTTGTGAATTCTTTTAGGTTATCAAATGACTTTTCGATGACCTTCTCCAGCTTGTCTTCACAGAAAGAGTTAACAAACTCCACGATCTTTTTCGTGTCATCAAGACCTGTCATGTTAACTACATCATCCAGAGTGACGAATACGGAGTCGGTATCACAGTAAACGACGAATTGCTTACCCTCGGTCTTTAGGATCTTGTTCAGGTATGTGTCGATATCTTGTGCCACCCATTGGATGGCAAGCTTACCATGGATCGTGATACCCTCGGCATAATCATTCTGGTAATAACGAAAGGCTGGGTGTCCCGTGGCGCCAAACAAACTGTTAAGAACAATCTTCTTAACTAACTGTAGGTTATGGTAACGAGACACATCCTTGGTGCCTTTTTGTTTGGCCTCTTTTAGCTTTGCTTGGTATGCCTTACGTTCTGCATACATTTTCAGTACAAGCTTTGGGAAGAATCCCTGCTGTGTCTTATCCCACAAGGCTCCATTTGCCGATAGAGCATAATCGACATCGACGAGCTTGTTAAATAGACGTTCATCAATATTGCCTTTGAGCAGGCCATCAACATCTGGCATCTTTACTTTACCGCGGAAAGTCTCGGGTGACATGTTATTCTGGACGATCAAACTTGGATAAAGGCTGTTCACGTCGAATGTTGCCACCCACTTGTGCATCCCGATGCGAGGTTCACGTACATAGGCACCCTCAAACTTCTCGTCCTTCTTATACCCCGTCGGCATTGGAATGACGATCTTTTGGTCCAACAAGTAATTGTGAATAATGATATCCCACAAACGAATGCTGGTAAACATATCATCATATGTAATCTTAGCATCGTAAGAAAGAGTCAGACCTAGGTCAAGTAGACCTAGCTTCTCCTCAAGCATATCGATCAGACGAACGTCGTGGATGTTATAGTCGATATACTTTTGTGGATCGTTTCTGTAAAACTCAGTCAGATTGGCATGTTCTGAGTGATCCAACTTGTGTTCACCTAGCTCAACATATGCAATGTTTTCAAGCTTATAGCTCTCTTGTGTTACATAAGTGAATTGCTTGTAAACGCGGAGGTAATCGAGCACAGATACACCCATAGGCCGGAAAGTCTGTTGCTCCTTGCCTTGGATATCAATCATCTTTTCTTCAAGCATCCGCCAAGGGCTCAGTCGCTTGGCAAACACATCGCCGAGAATCCTCTTGATACGGTTAATAATGTAGGGAACGTCGAAGAATTCAATGTTCCAACCAGTGACAATATCTGGGTCTACACTTTCCCAATAGCCAATAAACTCTAGCAATAGCTGGCGCTCATCTGCACACTTCTTATATGTTACAGAAGGATCACTGACCTTATATGGTTTCAGCCCAAAGGTCATCTTCTTACCCTTGAGCGAACATGTGATTGCAGTAATAGGTTGATTTGCTAGTTGGATATCAGGGAAGCTATGGACTTCACCTTCTTCTGGGGCACATTCGATATCAAGGCCAAGCTTACGGATCATGTCCAGGTCGTACTGGACTTGACCTGGATACTCGTCATTAAGATATGCATAGAGATAAGACGTAAGGCCATAGATGGTCATGCCTTCTACGTCAGAATAACTCTTGATGAATTCTTTTGCTTCCTTGATGTTTTCGAAATCAATACGGTCGGCTTTGTGCCCATCAAGTGACCGATACTCTGCGACCTCATTCTTGGTCGAAACGAAAAGGTATGGCTTATAATCTACCCTACGTTGTACTCTCTTGCCGTTGTCGTAACCACGGACAAAGATGGTGTTTCCACGGATATTAACTTCTGTATAAAACTTTGCCATTAAGCCTCCACGAAAACATAATATATCATAACATAGATAAAAAAGAAGTCAAGTATTATTTTTGTGGATAGACAATTGGATGAAGATTTGGAGGAGAATACTTTTCGCCTTTTTGGATTTTTCCGTCTTCGCGTCTTTTTACCGTTCCGTCAGGTTGGAGTTTACTCAGATTTGATCTATGTACTTCGGCAAAACATTCATCGATATCGATGCCAAATGTTGCCGCGGCGCCATATGTCACATAAAGAATGTCAGTTAATGCATCAGCAACTTCGATCATATCTTTATCTTTAATAGCTGCCTTAAGTTCATTCAGTTCTTCTACAATCAAACCAATCCTCAATTTGATTGTTTCTTTTGAAGGCCAACTTGCGGCTTCAGGATCTTCTTGTCCAAAAACGGCATGGAAAGTTTTAACTTTTTCGAAATTTGTCATAATATATCCTATTTTTTATATTTGTCGCCACCAGAAATTTGGTATTTTGCGATTAGTTCCCAGTCGGGTTTTTCTTTATAAGGAAGAATTTTAATTTGTGAAATTGGAGCAATAGGTTCATCTTCTTCTAACTCGTCAACAATCGTAACCAATCCCCATTCTGATAATAATTTCACAATTGTATTTCTGCGAGCAACATCATTTTCTGAAAAATCAGAATCTTTCCCATCTAAAATAAAAAGTTCTTTGAAATGTAAAATTACATATCTTCCTTGCTTGTGTAAGATATGACAAGATTGATATAAGGTTTTGCTCTTTTTTGACGCGACACCTATTCTAGTCAACGTTTCTTTGACTTTAAGAAAAGCATCTCTATCATTAAGGGTGACTTCTACCCCAACTCCACTGAATAAATCATCGTCCATTTCTTACTCCACCCTTTGCGAGCTTTTTTTCTATAATTACTAATTGTTCATCGGACAACAAAGAAAGTGCTTCTTGTGCCCGCTTGTCATTGTATTTATAGAATTCTTTTACCGTATCAATAGACTCCGGTTGTTCTCGCTTGGGTAGTTTAATGAAATTTGGTCTCTGTTTACGTATCGAATTATAATAATAATCAAATTGCATTTTCTTTGATAGATTATAATTCCTATTCATTTCATTGGCATAAAATATAGTAGTTACGAAGAATGAAAAGTGTTGGTTCGTGAAATAGGCATTATATTCTTTTTCGGCAGCCTCAACGTCTACAGATTCATTTATTAGATGTTTGTGTTGGTATATGGCATTCGTATAGTCCCATGGCTTGGCCTTTTCGATCTTTACCGTTTCTTGGACTTCTATCTTTTCTTTTTCTTCACCAAAGAGTGTGTTGATCATAGATATTCTGCATCATGCATGATCTGTAGGAGTGCCGCGGCAGTATTAATATCCTGGTTCACCACAAAGGCAGACTGATATTCATACTGGGCAATGTGTAGAACGATCTGAGGGATCGACCGAGGTGTTAGGAACAGACCAAGCCGGTCATAGATATTCTTGAAGAGGGCAGATGGATTATCTTGAGGATTTTCTGAAATCCACCTACGCACACTAATAAAATCCTTGGCCTTCATAAATTTGATTAGAGTCTCAATCGATTCATCACTGAGAGAAGCAAGAACGCCACTATCAATTTTACCATTAGCAGAATACCTCTGGAGTTCGTTAATAACTCTCCGCCAGTCGGGATAATATGAAGTAATAAGAGACGCAACAGATGATTTATCGTATTCTACTCCTTCAAGAACCAGGATCTCACAGACACGGTTCAGGAACTTGGATGCAATTACGGCCAGGTCTTTCTTGTTAAAGTTGAAATCGATGACTGAGCAACGAGAATGTAGAGGACTGATAATCCGATTCTTGAAATTACACGTCAAAATAAAGCCACAGTTCTTAGAAAATTCTTCCATGAAGTTACGGAGAGCCGGCTGGACGGCATGACTCAAGTGGTCGGCCTCATCAAGGATGATATACTTGCGGCCTCCCTTAAATGAGACAGTCGATGCATAATTCTTAATATGGGTACGTAGAACGTCGATTCCATTATCCATGGATGCATTAATGATAATATAATCACAACCGATCTCTTCGAGCATGGCACGGGCAACAGTCGTCTTACCGATGCCGGCGCCGCCTGCTAGGATCAGATTTGGAATGTTCTTCTGGGCTACGAATTCACGGAAGGTAGCCTTTAGACTTTCAGGTAGGATTGTTTCTTCAATATTCTTAGGACGATACTTCTCTACCCAAAGGAACTCATCTGGGCCCGAAACTGTAACTGTCATTTTATCTCCTCAATATCTCACATGATAAACATATTCAAAACCTTCATCAACAGAAGGCACTTCAAGGTCGTGCAGCATCTTATAATAAACATTCGAAGGGATCACCTTGCCAGGCCTCAGTTCATTGACTTGGTCAAGAGAAAACTTTGTTTCAAAATAATAAGCATCACAACTATATCCCACATCCAGAAAAGGCCGGAGCTTTCGGGCTCTGGACTTTCTGGTCACGTTAGTCTGATCCAAAACCACATTATCTCCGATTGAACGATACCACTGGAGGTCTTCATTAAACAGCCGAGTCGCATCTTCAATGGCATCTTGGAATATCTCATTATATGTCTTTCCTTGTTGTCTGGCAACATTTTCAATGTATCCGTCCGTATTAAGTACGGCGGTATTGGGAAGAAACTGTTGGTTCTTAATCCAGGTGGACTTACCTGAACCAGGAACGCCAACCAACATAATCAACTTAGGCATATTAGAATCCCATTTGCTTTCGGATAGTGTCAAACTTAGTTCCGCTTGACGAGTTCTTTTGTATCAGTTCGATAAGAAACTGGGTAACCTTAGCATTGTCGGCAGTAGGATCTTCCCAAAACTTAAAGATGGCAGCTTTTTGGTGTTCAGGAATTTCTTGACCTAATCCAAGGGCAAAGTCCTTTCTGGACATTTCATTCTTGCGAATACCAAACAAAATGGTTGTTACGGCCACAGATTCCAATAGTAAAGTGGCACGCAAATTAGTTTCCAAATTGCGGATTCTATCGACATCTCCCTGTGGTAAAACAGGTAACAGATCATCAATTTCACCTGCAAGAATACATTCAATTGTTCTACGATCATCGGATATCTTTTCTTTGGCTCTATGAATTCGGACATACCAATCCGACTTCATCTTAACCATGTCTCCGTTGGAAAATTGAATCACAACTCCCTCGGCGCCCTCAAGAGTCCGGATATGTTCCAGCAATTCAGTCGATGAGAAATCATATGAAGACCATGTATTGACGATAGGAATCGAACGAAAAGACGCAAGCTTTTCAACTTGATTCCTCGGCCAATATCTACCAGATACATTTTCGCGAATATGCAGAAGGATCAAATTATCCTCAGGATGATCGATAACAATCCTCTGTTGGTTAGAACACCATTCGAAAATTGGTGTGCAATTAATTGAAATTAGAAACTTGGCAAGATCAGTGTATTCTGGACGAGTCGCAACAAACTCTTCAGCTTGCATGGAAACACCAGTGATCCCCATCTTGGTACCCCAACGGATATGATCACCGATCTTAATAGGGGTGATCATGGAACCGTCAAGCTTATCCATGATGTGGAATTCTTCGTGCCAAGGCAGTTCAGCAATCTTGGTTTCGGCGCGCTCATTCACATTAAAAAACTTGTGGAGCCGGCGAGCCAGAATTTTACCCGTCTCCGAGCAAAAGATAATACCCCGCAATTCGCGGAGAAGGCCAGCGTCGGGGTGAGAACGATCAGGGAATGTTTCTTGGAGGGCAACCATATAGTTGACCACCTTATAGCCTTCTTTTTCGGCTATAATAAATTCACTGCGGTCCTTAATGGCCGGCAACACATCATCGATATGATTAATTTCAGGAAACATTTTGACCTCTCATTTAATACCATTATACAGGATATGGATCGAATGGCAACCTACTTTTTCTTTTTTCGACCTTCTTCAAATCCGGATATTAGACCCACGGCATATGAGGTTCTTAACCACATAATAAGATATTGAATTTCTTGTTCTGTAAGGGCAGGAAGGCCTTCGAAGAACCTTTCGGATCTAAGTCCATATCCTTCTGTTCCATTGAACCAATCATCAAATATCATGTTCGTTCCTTAAAAGATGTAAGTCCACCCTCGGCTTCAATTCTCTTTTTTACATCATCAAATGAAATAGGGGCATAATCAGTATGTTCGACACAGACACAATGATAAAAGGGATCAATTTGGTCACTGTACAAAACTTCTCCTGTGCGGGCATCAACTCCACGGGCCTTATANACACGATTGGCATGTAGATGCCCGTGAATATTGGTCCCAAACCGTGCAAGTGAGGAATGATGTACAGGGATATGGGTCATGATCATACCAGAGAGTACATGGCAAGCACGGACATCCCTGAATCCTACAGAAAGGTAATCCTTCAATTCAAAAATATCATGGTTACCTTTGATCAGTACCAGGTCTCCGTTCAATCTTTTAACAATTTGGAGACCAGGCTTTCTCATGGCAACATCACCAAGAAAATATACCTTGTCTTTTGGACCAACAACCTTGTTAAACCGTTCGACTAGAGCCTCATCCATTTCTTCAACACGATCCCATGGACGCAATGGAGAACCATCGTTCCTAGTGAAGTTACATACACCTTGGTGTCCAAAATGAGGATCAGAGTAGAAAAAGATGTTAGACATTCGTGTCGATTTCTTCTATCATCGTTGCGAGAATTAATTCAATTTGTTTATTGAATGTGATATCATTTTCATGTGCCATTTTGGCGATTTTAAGGAATTCTTCATCGGTTAATTCGATATCAATTTCTTCGCGTTCTTCAGTTTGATTGTCTAACATAATAGATCCTTTAATTTGTTGGTGTGTAGGGTAGGATTCGAACCTACAAGCCCGAAGGAACGGATTTACAGTCCGTCGCACCCCACCGTCTGTGCAGCCTACACATAATAAAAATGGTGCCTTTACGAGGTGCCGCCCCCCGGATTCCTGATTACAAAACAGGCAGTATACTGTTTACTTATAAAGGCGTCAACGTCTAACGGACAATAATGGAGCGGAGGGCCGGGATCGAACCGGCCTCTTTGGGTTGGAAACCCAAGGCACAACCACTATACCACCTCCGCATTATCTTGTCTATTTAGTTTTAGAAAACGGAATTACTTTCGACGGCAATCCAATAAGTCACAATATTCTTAGCTTCGAACCGTGCAATCTTGGACGACGAGATAATCACATCATAGTCGGCATCGAACAGCTTGGCAAGATATTCCGGCTTAAAAATTACGGTGAATTCACCGGCATCAGTATCACCCAATTCGTGGCTAAGGCTGTTAGAGGATGCATTCTTCGTATCGACTGAACGGATATAAAGCTTACCGCCTTCACCAACAAAGGCAATCTCAGGTACAGAAAGGATGTTCGTTGCCTTTAGGATGCTAGAAATCGCTTGGTAGGGCAGGAAGAAAGTAATATCTTCCTTGACCTTTAGTTCTTTAGTTGGTGGATGAAGTAGAAGTGATTCGTCCGCATAAAAATAACGAGACTTCTTCTGGGCATCATGAATAAGAACACTCTCAGATTCAAGTTCCAGTTCAGGTTGCTTGAACAAGGAAAGAACCTGTAGAAATTGTGAAAGATCATAGATGCACATAGTACGTTCAAACGTGTCGTCAACCACGGCCTTTGCCATAATTGTCTTTTGTGGCGACATTGTTACAATGGCATTGCCGGGTTCGATGATAATCGATTGGTTGATTGAGCTAAAATTCTTTAGTACCGTTAGTGCGCGGTCGGAAATCTTCATTTAATCCTCATAATGTGAATGTGTAGGGTATATCCTGGAGTCTATCAAACTCCAGGATAAAGGCAACCATTTTTTTATCGCAAGTTGGAATAAAATGAGTTGGTAGTCTTTGCGCTCTGGGCCCAGTCCCAGGCATCGTTGATCAAGCAATTGGCGTCTTCCATTGAAAGTTCAACATCCTTGGAAGTGCTTTGCTTGAAGATAGCAATGTATTGTTCATACATTTCGGTCGCGTCTACTGGTACCTTTAGAGAGACAACTGCCGAATAGTCAGCCGAAATCTCCTTTAAATTATATCCCTTAGTTGCTTGCTTATCGGCTTCGGCAGCCAGGATACGGAGCTTTTCGGCTACCTTTTCGGTGTAGATTGCCTTGGCTTCCGCATATTCCTTCTTGTGTGCGGCAAGATGCTGTTCTAAAAAAGCAATGACTTGTTTTACCGCGAAGGTAGTCTTAATGTTAAGTGTCTTACCTAGTGCTTGCATTTTACTTCTTCGATCCTAGTTTTGCTTGGTCAACAGTGGCGCTTGCTCCAATTGAAGCAATATCGGCAAGAGAGCCACCAAAAATATAAGAGCCTACGTGGCTTAATTGGATCCATGGGCAGAGCCATACTTTAAGGCCAGCGGCCCGTGCTAGTTGGCAGAACCAATAGTCTTCTGAAAGGTACCGCTTCGAATCCGTAATAGGATCGATATCGGCCTGGAAGTACATCATGATCTCTCTAGAACCATCAAAGGCGGCAGTTCGGACGTGATCAGGACGGTACCAGTACTGGGGATAAGCCTCAGCATACTTCTCAAATGTCTGACGGCGGATCATCATAAACCCTGTACCAGATTCCATGACCTCTACAGGCTCATCGATCTTGATTTGGGTCTGTCCACCGGCTGGGTTAAACACGTAGTCTCCCACAAACCTTTCTAGCACGTTTGCATCGTCATCGGCAACCCCCAAATCGACGGCTTGCTTGATTTTTTCCCATGAGATACACTTCTTAGGATAAGGACCACATAGCACGTCATATTCACTCTCGTCATCCATAAGGGCGAGGAGGGTCATTACGTCCTTTGCATCAAAACCAATGTCAGAGTCGATGAATAGCATATGGGTGCAATCTGACCTCATGAATTCATCCACACAATAGTTACGGGCCCGAGTGATCAAGGACTCGTTAAAAAGGTAATAAAAGCGGAGGTCAATTCCATAATGTACTGCCATGGCTGATAGGTCATTTGTTGACCGACAGAACATCCCTGCACATTGTCCCTTTAATATTTAATACAATTCGCAAAATTGTACCCATGGAGCTTTATGTTTACATAAAGAATAGACTATATCTTCAAATCATATTTGATTCGTTGGGCGCTTCGGTTATCATTTGCTTATAACCTACTCCGTTAGGATAGTCGTTGAACCTTCTTCTTATTAGAAGCTTGGCTGCTGATTGCCCAATTTCTGTTTCTTTTTAACTTTCGCACTCGTCATTTCTAACCATGCTGTAGTGAACAGAACTCTAAGGGGTTTCCAGCAATTCACCCAATTTTAGTACGGCTGACATTTTAACCGTACATTGGTGCTGCTACGAATAGCTTCCTTTTTCTCAGTTGTTCCAATTCAATATTAATTTCCATTTACATTATCTCCTTAAATAAAACGTCCAGTTTTTGGACACTGTTTTCTGTTGCCAAAATCATAAAATTTAGGACCGTCTTTAAATATTCTTCCTAAATTCCAATCACTAAAGTTTTCTTTATAATTTTCTTTTGTGACTCTTTTGTTTTTTCCATTTTTATTAATCCATATTTTATTGGTATGGTTTGCATTTTTTGCATAACATGCACGTAAATGTTTTTCCTTCAATTCAGGATTATCAAATTGCATTTTGTTTGCAATTCTTAATTTTTCTTTGGTTTCTTTGGTGTGTTTACGTTGTTTGGCCAATTTAGATTTTTCTTCGGCCGAAATGTCCATTCTGGAGGACATTATTAGACATGCACCCCAATCGCCTTGTCGATAATGAATATCATAATGTTCTTGTATCGACACACATTTTAAATTATCGATAGAATTATTATTTTTGTCACCGTCAATATGGTGTATTTCGTATGATCTGTCGGTTTCATCTTTTGGTATAGGTCCAAAATTTGCTTCGTATATAGTTCTATGTCTCGTCATTTACTTCCTATTTAGTATTATGATTTAGGCGGCTCTTCCTTCGCAGGATAGAATTTCAATTTATTTTATGATCCGCAGTGCCATCTTCTTAATGATGCCGCCTTGCGGGTCGGCCGACCTTTTTCATCTTTCATCGGACCTGGCATTCCAGACATTCTGGCACAAAAAGATTTTCTTCTTTTCGCTGCTTTCGACCCAGATTTTAACTTACTTGGTTCAGTAGTGACAGCAGTATGTATGCCAAAATGTTTTGCGCCTTTTGCTGTCAATCCGGCGCCAGATTCAGTTGAGCGATAATATCCTTTAGAATCCGCCCCACGTTCATATATAGTTTCTTCGGTTGGTACACAATTAGGTACAGTTTTTCCTTTTTTCTTTTTCATTCCTACCATATGATAGCCATCCCAACAGGGATCGGTTTCATTGATATCAGAACAGAAAGAATTAAAACTTTTCATATTTGTTTACCAAGGATATTCATTTTGGATCCTGTGCATTTCGTTTTCGTGTTTGTGTGCTTCATGTCCATGATGCTCGGCCATTTTTAAATGCTCTTGTGCAAGATCATGTGCGCCTTGCTTAAATGCTTCGTGTGCAACATTTGCGTGCATTGCTGCAACAACTTCATGGCTCTCTTTTGCTCCTCTATGTTCACCCCGAGCGTCTTCTGGATCGGTTTGGCCACTGCGCTTACCATACAAAGCTTCATGTTTCGCTAGAACCTGATCTTTTTGTGACTTGCGGATATATGAGGGGTTTGGTGCTTTGGCCCAAGTATCGGTTGATTGATTTGTCGCATCGTGCGATGCGTTGTGTGCCTCTTTCGAAAGTTTTTGCAAATGATCTTCTGGAGATAATGGAGCCGCTTTTTTTTTGCCAAACAGTTCATTCAATGCGGTTGTGTTCAATTCTTTAGGAAATTGTAAAAATTTTGAAGACATGGAATTTTCCTTAATATGTAATATCGTAAAAGTATTTAGTTATTTTAATTTCGGTGCTTTTTATCTATCGCAATTACGGCATTTACGGCAGTTTCTTTTTCTGGTATTGTAGGATAACATTCACCAGAATGATGAATTGCGCAATGTGTCATAACGTCTCCTGTTTTTGGATGTCTCGTTGGAACAACAACCCCTACTTTTTCTTCGCCATGATGCACAGTGACAACGCCATGATCTTGTTCTTTCGTTGTATATGACATTATGTATTGCCTTTATGTGTTTTGATTATATGGTCGACAGCATCCATGACAGCATTTTTGCCTGGTATCATATCCCCAACTTCTTTTCCATGAGTAACAGGAATTGCGCCTTCTAATCCACCAGATTCGTTTCTGACAGGAATTACATTTCCTACTGGTTCATTATTATGTAAAACATGACCTATTTCATGTGTTGTTTGTCCAACATGATGTAATATACCTGATCTTGGGTCTGCTGTACTACTTGTGTAACCATCGCCGTGTTGTTTAACTGTATGTAAAGATCGCGTATGTACCTGTAACCTTTTGAATCCAGGATCTTTTGCTTTTTGTAAAACTCGTTCACAGAATAAAGAATACGGCAACATATATTTTCTCCAGAAATAATTATTTATATCGAACACACTCCATCTTTACAAGTTTCAGTTTGATGTTGTTGATCCTTATAATGATCATTATGCAAACATAAAATAATATAATGTAATGCTTTCATTAAATCTTTTTTATTATTTCCGTTTTTCTTTCCGTATCTCCAAAGGTATTTCAATGCAGTGTTTCGAAATGTAGGCGTTGCATCTCCCATGGCAATCCATGCATCAAAGCATTGGATATCATCGTCTGCAACATAATGTTCCCCGTAAGTCGAATCCAGATATAACTGGAAATCTCTTACGATCATATCTTCGTTATATTTATAGTTGATATTTTTGTATTGTTCGTCCATGGTCGCATGTTGGGCAATTCGGACAGCAAAATCTGTTGTAGTATTTTCCGTAGAACAATCGCCTTTTACGAACGGACCATTATTAAATTTCTTTTCCATTATGCAATCACCTTCTCAATTTTTTTCAGTGCCTTTTCTCTGGCCGCCAAAACTTTTTCTGCTTTGTCTTTATAAAATTTGTTTGTGAAATCCAGCATATTTAAACCTTCGAGATGAGCAAACTCATGTTGGAATACTCGCGCAGTCATTCCTTCGAAACGAAATGTTTTTGCTTGACCGTTAGGGTAATTAAATCTAGCTTTGATCCATAAAGGCCTCTTTACTTTAACATAGAGACCAGGATAAGAAAGGCAACCTTCTTCAAGCAAAACAACTTCTTCTGAAACTTCTATAATTCTTGGATTGATTACAACCAAAGCAGGATCGGCGTGCATTGCGAAAATTTTTAGTGGAACACCAACTTGATTTGCTGCAAGTCCAATTCCTCTTTTTTTATACATTGTTTCAACAAGGTCCGTTGAAAATTGTACAATATCAATTTGAGGATTTTTAAAATTAAAATTTTCACATTTTTGACGTAGAATAGGATCATTATAATCCCTGATCTTGAGAGGAGGTTCAAAATTTAATTGTGTTTTATCCAAGATTTCGCCTAGAAATCCTGATACTGAATTTATTTTATTTTCCATTATTATTTCCTATTAAGCCAAACGAGTAAAATTTTTATCTTTTACGAATTCGATTGTTCTATCAAATTTATCTTGTATGCCATCTGCCCTGTGACTAATCATGAATATATTTGTGTCACCCGCCAAATCTTGTAAAATTTTGATAAATTCTTCACTGCCCGAACTATCTAATGAACTATCACCGATTTCGTCCAGTACAAGAATATTGGTGTTATTCGAATTTCTCAATTTCGAAATGGCTCTCCATGTGAATAGAAGCGCGACGTCAATTCTGGCTTTTTCACCCTCAGAGAAACTTTCATAACTGAACTCGTCACGGAATCTAGATTTGATAGTTTCATTAAAATTTTCATCTAGATTAAAATCTACCACAAATTCCATTTGAGCAAGATATTTGTTGATCAATTTATTGATAACTGGAATATATTGCTTGATGATTTTGGATTTGATACCAGAATCTTTAAGTATCATAGAAGCAACATCAAGTGTTGCTTTATAAGACAAAAGTTCTTCTTTCTGACTTTCATATTTAGCTAAAGCCGAGGAAAGATCATCCAATTTTTGCAATTCATGTACATCAAAATCTTCTTTATTTTGTAGTCCATCGATTTCTTTTTGTAATTCTGACGTATATCTTGTTAATCCTGAAATACTTTGGTTATAACCATTAATTTTTTCATTAATTGCATTGATTTCTTGATTTACAACATGAATTTCTTGAATTCTCGAATTAACAGACATTAGTTTCTTCTCAAGTTTATATTCTGCGGCAACCAATTCTGTTTCTTTTTCTCTATTTTCATCTTGTTTTTCTGAATGAAAATTATGATCTATTCCTTGTTTACACATAGGACATGTTTTATTATCATCATAGAATGAAATTTCTTTGCGTATTGCTGTCAATTTGGTTTTTAATTGTTTACCCATATCAATCAAAGCAGCTTTATTTTTAATTACAGCCTCACTATCTGAAATTGAATTTTGTAATTTGGCAATTTCAGCAAGAAAATCAGAAATGACAGAAGTATATTTATTAAACAGATCGTTGTTTTCTTTAATTTTCTTTTGCTTTTCTTTTACTACTTGATTGGTATTTTGTCTAATCTTTCGTATATATTCTTTTTGTAATTCAATTTTTTCTTTGGTAATATCAATATTATATCTAATGGAAGAAATGTCTTCTTTTGCGATTGAAATTTTATCTTTGAGAAGAATATTCATGGTCGAAAAAACCTGGATATCCAAAAGGTCTTCGATAATGTCACGCCGCGCGGTCGCGGTTAATTGCATGAATGGTGTATACGTAGCCGAACCCAAGACAACAATCTGTGAAAATGATTTATGGTTCATTTTGAGGATTGTTTTTTCCAAAATTTCCTGATAATCTTTAGTAGCCGATTCTTGATTGATCAGTTTACCATTTTCATAAATTTCGAACACATTTGGCTTCATTCCTCGACGAATTAGATATTCTTTATTGTTGGCAGAAAATTCAATTTCTACCAAGAGTTCTTTTTTATTAATAGAATTAACCAATTGTGGTTTATTTGTTTTACGGAAAGGCTTACCATAAAGAGCAAAGGAAATGGCTTCGATGAAAGTGCTTTTACCTGCGCCATTTACTCCATGACACAAGGTTGATCTTGTTTCATCCAAACGTATTTCAATAAATGCATTTCCTGTACTAAGTATATTTTTCCATCTGACGGTTCGAAAATTAAGCAAAAAGTATACTCCAACTT